>ENA-OPNV01000810-OPNV01000810.1-human-gut-metagenome-genome-assembly--contig:-NODE-810-length-16330-cov-2.239816_pt1 | contig 16330 bp, 8 predicted proteins | sample MGYA00241542_ERZ501781 | MGnify/ENA primary metagenome ERZ501781 (study PRJEB25962, sample SAMEA2042609) | human gut metagenome | biome: human gut; feature: human-associated habitat; material: faeces...
ATAATTTGGGTTTGGAACATTTTTTTTTATGTGTAGTTGGTTTGGTATATTTATCCCTGACAATCTCAAAGGCGCGTTGGACCCATGTGTATATGCTCGTGTCGGGAATATCACCATCAAAATTAAGTTGAAGCCAATGTTTCAGACTTTGGTTGATGGGATTGCCGACTGAAACATGTCTCTCTTTTATATACTCAATTTCGTCCGAAGTAGATTTGACATTGACAAAAGTGAAATTGTCAATGTCTATAAAACAGAACATGTGTCCATAAACATAAAAGGCAAGGATGGAATCATATCTTGCAGCAAATTTGCCAAATGGCATCTTTTCGGAAACGTCACCTAACGAAAGACAATATTTTCTGAATTCTTCAATGTCCATGCTTTGAATTTGTAGTTTGTTTATGGGAACTTCGGATAATCCTGGAACCGTGGCTTGCGTTTTTCCAAAAATGCCTTTCCTCCTTCCTGCGCTTCCTCTGTCATGTAATACAGCATGGTGGCATCTCCGGCAAGTTCTTGTATGCCGGCTTGTCCGTCCAGTTCGGCATTCAGTCCGGCTTTGATCATACGAAGAGCGAGCGGGCTGTGCTCCATCATCTTTTCTGCCCATGCCACGGTTTCGTCTTCCAGGCGGTCGAAAGGAACGACTGTATTGACCAATCCCATTTCCAGTGCTTCCTGTGCGGAGTATTGACGGCAAAGGAACCATATTTCACGGGCTTTCTTCTGCCCTACGATGCGTGCCAGATAGGAAGAGCCGAATCCGGCGTCGAAGCTGCCTACCTTGGGACCTGTCTGTCCGAAAATGGCATTCTCTGAGGCAATGGTCAGATCGCATACCACATGCAGCACATGACCGCCGCCGATGGCGTAACCGTTTACCATGGCGATGACCGGTTTAGGCAGTGACCGGATTTGCTTTTGTACGTCCAGCACATTCAGACGGGGAACTCCATCTGTGCCGATATAGCCGCCATGCCCCTTTACGTGCATATCTCCCCCGCTGCAGAAGGCTTTGTCGCCTGCTCCGGTCAGAACCACTACATTGATATCCTGGCACTCGCGGCAGTAATACAGGGCGTCGCTGATTTCCGAAGTAGTGGTGGGGGTGAACGCGTTGCGGTAATGCGGACGGTTGATGGTGATTTTCGCTATTCCGTTGTAAAAGTCAAACAGAATATCTTGATATTCTTTGATGGTTTTCCATTCTCTTGTTTCCATTATTCATTTTTATTTTTAAGTCCGTGATAATATTCTCTTAACAGGGTGGTGTCTTTTTCCTTGTCGGTAAACACCTCCAGCAGCATGGGTTGCATCCGTGTCTCGGGTGAGGTGAATGGCTGCATCGCTTCTTCCAGCTCTTCTTCTCCGGTCACTTTCATGTAAATAAAGCCACGTTCTTCCGCCCAGCCTTTGGCGGTGGTGTAATGCTCGGCTGTGATAAACTCCCGGGAACGGCTTGATTGGTCCATTCCAGGCAGGGTATGGAATATTTCTCCTCCTTCGTTATTCAGTAACAGGATGCGGATGTTGGCACCGTAATTTTGATTCCACAGTGCGTTCATATCATAGAAGAAGCTCAAGTCGCCTATGATGATGAAATTCAGCTTGCTGGAAGCGGCGGCATAACCGATGGCGGTGGACAGGGAGCCTTCTATGCCGTTCACGCCCCGGTTGCAACAGATTTCCACCCGGGGAGGAACTGTAAATAACTGTGCATAGCGCACGGTGGAGCTGTTTGCCAGATGCAGGGCACAGGGTTCGGGTAATGCCTGAATGAGTTTTCCGATAACGGAGATTTCGGAATAAGCAAGGTCCGGCATCGGAATGGTTTTGCAATAGTTTTCCCACATCAGCGGATAATGGGTAGGTTTGTTGTCCAGCAGGAAAGCTATTTTTTCCAAGAACTCAAACGGATCCATCTCGATGACGGTGGTCAGGCAACCGTATAAATCGGCTATCTTCCCGTCGGCGGCAACATGCCAATGTTCGCGCGGGGGATGATTGCGCAGGTATTTCTTCAATTGTTTGGATACGATGTGTCCGCCGTAGGTAATCAGTATTTCGGGGGCCATGTCTTCCTGGCGTTCCGGTGTCATGGAATAAACGGCGGCGTCGAAATTCTTGATAGGAATGCCGGGGATGGTCTGGTTGCCCAGATGTTCCGTCAACCAGGCGAAATGTTTATAAAGCGGTTTCACATATTTTTTCTCGAACAGGTAAATCAGATTCATCTGGCCTACCACAACCATGCGCTTGTTGTACTTGTTCAGCCGTTCGATCAGTTCCTTATAGTCACGGTCGTACACGCTCAGTCCCTGATAACGGGTGATGACACGTGCCTCGGGAAGTGTTTTGGCGGTGAAGCGGTAAATGGGTTCGGAAATGGGTACATTGATATGTACAGGCCCTTTGCCGTGGTGAGTGGTTTCCAGTATGGCTTCGTTGATGAGGCGGTTGCAAAACCATTCGTCTTCCTCAGTATGTACTTCGGGCAGGTTGACAGACATCTTGACTAACGTTCCGAACACATGGGGCTGGGGCAGGGTTTGTCCGTCCATTTGTCCTATCCAGGCGGCGGGGCGGTCGGCAGAAATGACAATCAGAGGTACTTGTTGGTAAAAAGCTTCGGCTACGGCAGGGTGCAGGTTCAGCAGGGCCGAACCGGAGGTGCAGCATACTGCGGCAGGACCTCCTCCTTGTAAAGATAGGCCGATGGCAAAAAAACCGGCACTGCGTTCATCGGTTACAGAATAACAAGTGAAGTCCTCTATATTGGCCAGAGTGTGTACGATGGCAGCATTACGGCTGCCGGGACAAAGCACTATTTTCCGCACACCGTGCGCTTTGAGAAGTGCCACCAACTGAAGTATGTTCTTTTTGTCTGAATACATTATTCTTCTACTTTAATTGTTTCCATTTGTTTACTTATAAAGTCAGGATGAAGGATGCTCCGCATCGTATTCATCTTGTCTCCCGTTTCCATCCATTCCGATTCTACTTCCGAGGAAGCCAGTATTCCTCCTCCTGCATACAGGATGGCTTCACCCGGCTTTATTTCCATGCAGCGCAGATTGACGTAGATATCGGTATGTCCCTCTGTGTCCAGCCATCCGGTGAATCCGGAATAATAACTGCGGTCGTACCCTTCATTGTCCGGAATAAACCGGAAAGCCTCCTCTTTGGGCAGGCCGCAGACGGCGGGAGTGGGATGGAGTTCTTGCAATAAATCGCCTATATGGTCTGTATTTTTCAACAAGAAATAAAAATCGGTCTTGAGGTGTACCAATTGTCCGGCACGGGCGGTATAAGGACCTTTCTCCGTCATCTTGTTGCCGAATCTTTTGGCGATCCGGCGGATGTAATCAGCCACATAGCCCTGCTCTTCCCGGTTCTTCCTGTCCCAGTCTGTCGGCATCACTTCATTCTGCATCGGCATGGTACCGGCCAGGGCCACGGTGTGCCATTCTTTGCCGTGTCCGCTTAATAAGATTTCCGGTGTGCTGCCCAGCCAGGTTCCGGAAGCAGGGGTGTGGCATAGGTAAATCATCATGCGCGGATAGTTGTTGCAGGCCCGGACAAAAGCGCCGAGTGGTGAAAAATCATCTCCGATATGTCTGGCGGAAGAACGTGACAGAACCAGTTTCTGGAACCGCTTCTCTTGTAAGGGAGTGATGAAACGCCCGAATGCGCGGGTATATTGTTCTTTATCCGTTTCTTCGGAAACAAAAGGGGAGAGTTCACTCTGCCGGCTTTTGCAGGTGAGCAGGGCATCCGCACATTCCAGTGAAGACAGTGCTTCGCTGATTTCGCTCCAGTCGTATGCGGTGACATCCGGACGGATAAGTACCAAGGGATGTTCCTCCGATATCCGGAAAGGAGCCATGACAAATCCTTTCTTTCCATTCAGTTCCTGAATGTCCGCTAATTGTTCCACATCGCCTGAGGTTTGCAATACCAGGTAGCATTCGTCTGTCCAAGGTAACCGGTAGAGGGCGAAACCGAGGCGGCTATGTGTCAGGCAATCCAATAATTTTTGCGTATGTATATCTGGTAGATTCATTTCTTTTTCAGTATGAAATTAACGACACGAACAGTAGAAACCAGTTGTCCTTGTGGAGTGGTGATATCTATATTCCATATATGCGAGGATCTACCGCGGTGAATCAGTTTGCCGGTGGCGAATACTTTGCCTCCGACGGGCACGGCCGACAGATGATTTCCACTTACTTGTACTCCGCAGGCATATTCGCCTTCCCGGCATAGCGACATGGAGCCATGCCCTGCCACAATCTCGGCCAGAGCCAGTGACGCGCCGCCGTTCAACATACCAAAGGGTTGTGAAGTACGATGGTCTACAGGCATTTCGGCATGTACCGCATCCTCGGTGGAGGGTAGAAACCGGATACCCAGATGTTCCGCCATCGAATTCGAATAATCAGGTTTGCAGGTTGTTTCTTCCATCATTTGTATGTCTGTTCTTTTCTATAGGGCTACAAAAATACATAAATTTTAGATGAAAATGTCGTTCATGTTGTTCTTTTAAGAACAAAAACATTCGGGGTTTGTTTCTATTATCGGAATATATTTTTTATTTTGCAAAAAGAATTCGTACAAATGCAACAACGAATGAATGAAACAATAATTTAATACTTATGCTCATTACGATTATTATCCTTGTACTGTCCGCAGTATTTTTTGTAAATGGCAAGATACGGTCGGATCTTGTGGCTCTTTGTGCTTTAGTGGCTTTGTTGATTTTTCAGATATTGACTCCTGACGAGGCTTTGTCCGGATTCTCCAATTCGGTCGTCATTATGATGGTGGGGCTGTTTGTGGTTGGCGGAGCGATTTTCCAGACAGGACTTGCCAAAATGATCAGTTCACACATTCTGAAATTAGCGGGTAAGAGTGAATTGAAATTATTCTTGCTTGTAATGTTGGTGACTTCTGCCATCGGGGCTTTTGTGAGCAATACAGGTACGGTGGCTCTGATGTTGCCTATCGTGGTCAGTCTGGCAGTCAGTGCCAACATGAATCCCAGTCGTCTGCTTATGCCGTTGGCGTTTGCCAGCAGTATGGGAGGTATGATGACACTGATTGGTACGCCGCCCAACCTTGTTATTCAAAATGCGTTGACTTCGGCCGGTTTTCCTCCGCTTTCGTTCTTCTCTTTTTTTCCGGTAGGGATTATTTGTGTGGCAGTGGGTACTTTGGTGTTGCTTCCGCTCAGTAAATGGTTTCTTTCGAAACGGGGGAAAAACGGGGAAGACAATGTTCATTCGGGCAAATCCCTGAAACAGTTGGTGAAGGAATACGGGCTATCCAGTAATTTGTTCCGGTTGAGGGTGGTGGGTGACTCCCGGCTGCATGGAAAGACGATTATAGAGTTGGATATCCGGCGCAAGTATGGATTGAATATACTGGAGGTGCGTCGTGGGGATATGTCACAACACCGCTTCCTGAAAACAATTACTCAGAAGCTGGCCGATCCCGGTACGGTTCTTCAGAAAGAGGATATTCTGTATGTGACGGGGGATTTTGAGAAAATAAAGTTGTTTGCCGAAGATTATCTGCTGGAGATGCTGGACGAGCATACTACCGAAGAAGCGAAAAACTCAGCTAATTCATTGGATTTTTATGACATAGGTATTGCTGAAATCGTTTTGATGCCTTCCTCCAATCTGATAAACCAGACGATAAAGGGGGCGGGCTTTCGTGACAAGTTTAATGTGAATGTACTGGGTATCCGCCGGAAGAAGGAATATTTGTTGCAGGACTTGGGCAATGAGCGGATTCATAGCGGGGATGTGTTGCTGGTGCAGGGTACATGGAACAATATCGCCCGGCTGAGCAAGGAGGATGCCGACTGGGTGGTACTGGGACAACCGCTGGCCGAGGCTGCGAAGGTCACGCTGGATTACAAAGCACCGGTAGCTGCGGTTATCATGGTGCTGATGGTGGCAATGATGGTGTTCGACTTCATTCCGGTAGCTCCGGTGACGGCAGTGATGATTGCCGGTATCCTGATGGTACTGACAGGATGTTTCCGCAATGTGGAGGCGGCTTACAAAACCATTAACTGGGAAAGCATCGTACTCATTGCGGCCATGCTGCCTATGTCGCTGGCATTGGAAAAGACAGGGGCTTCCGAATACATTTCGAACAGTCTGGTCAGTGAACTGGGAACATACGGACCGTTGGCGCTGATGGCGGGTATTTATTTCACTACTTCCCTGATGACGATGTTTATCAGCAACACGGCTACCGCAGTGCTTCTGGCTCCTATCGCGATGCAAAGTGCAACGCAGATAGGGGTAAGTCCCGTACCTTTTCTCTTTGCGGTGACACTGGGGGCAAGTATGTGTTTCGCTTCGCCATTCTCCACTCCGCCCAATGCGCTGGTGATGCCCGCCGGACAATATACCTTTATGGATTATGTAAAGGTAGGGCTGCCGTTGCAGATTATTATGGGCATTGTCATGGTGCTGGTACTTCCTTTGCTGTTTCCTTTTTAAGTTGTTTATAATATATGATGCCGATGACGTCCGCTATAAACCATCCGATAGGAATAGACCACCAGATTCCGATGACCCCGATGGCAGGAATGCCGGCAAGCCAATAGGAAAGGGCTACACGGGTTCCCAACGATACCACTGTGAGCACTACGGACATTCCCGGCATACGGATGGCACGATAATATCCGTATAACAGGAACAAAATCCCAATTCCGCAATAAAACGCTCCCTCGATGCGTAAATAACTGATACCGATGTTCAGAATTTCCGTTTCGTGGGGACGGACAAAAATCAGCATCAATGGTTTGGCGAATAAAAAGACCAGAATGGAAATGACCAGAGAGAAGAGAACGGTGGTAATCAAGGCACTTTTCACTCCTTTGCGGATCCGTTCCTCTTTTCTCGCTCCGAAGTTCTGGGCAATAAAGGTGGAAAAGGCATTTCCGAATTCCTGTACCGGCATATAGGCAAACGAGTCTATTTTTATTGCTGCCGCAAAGGCGGCCATGACTACAGTGCCAAAACTGTTGACCAATCCTTGTACCATGAGAATGCCCAGATTCATTACCGATTGTTGTACACAGGTCAGTGCGGAGAACGAAGTGATCTCTTTCAGGCAGTGACGGTCGAAATGCAGGTCGTTGCGGTGTAATCTCAGTTCGGGGTATTTCACGTAGGCATATCCCATAATTCCCAAAGCGGATACTCCCTGTGCGTCCACCGTGGCGATGGCTGCTCCCTTGATTCCCCAATCCAACTGCAAGATAAAGAACAAATCCAGCCCGATGTTCAGTACAACGGAAACCGCCAGAAACCAAAGAGGAGTGACGGCATCTCCTATGGCACGCAGTAATGCCGCATAGAAATTATAGATAAAGGTAAAGCCGATTCCCCAAAAGATAATCCACAAGTAATCATACATCATGCCATAAATATCTTTGGGAATCTGCAATATCCTGAGGATGGGATGAATCCAGACGAAAACCGCTATATTTAGAATCAATGTTACTGTGCCGATCAGCAGGACGGATACATAGATGCTACGGCGTAGGGAATCCGTCCGTCCGGCTCCATATTGCAAGGAAAAAACGGTTCCGCTTCCCATGGACAATCCCAGCAGGATGGAAATAAGGAAAACCATCAGCGTGTAGGCGGAACCGACGGCGGCCAATGCGCCGGAACCTATACATTGTCCTACAATCAGCGTGTCGGCTATGTTGTAACACTGTTGTAGCAGTGAGCCTATAATCATAGGTAAGGTAAAACGTAGCAGAGTGCCGGTGATGCCTCCTTGCGTCAAGTCTATTTTAGATAACATGATGTGCGTCTGTTCGATTCAATTTCTTATTTATTTTGAAATTTATTGCGAAGGTAGGGAATAAAATATCAAACAACAATAGAGATTGTCTATTTAATACCCGGAATGTTCTTTCTCCTTAAAAAGAGTTAACTTGATGATATTTTCCATAGGAAACTTTTTATTATAAGAAATATCATGTATGTTTGCATAAAGTTTCCATTGGAAAATATTAAATCAAATAAAATAGTTCGATTATGAAGTATATAGTAATAGGAGGCGTAGCAGGAGGTGCAACTGCTGCCGCACGTATCAGAAGAAACACGGAACAGGCGGAAATCATTTTGTTCGAGAAGGGAGAATACATTTCGTATGCCAATTGTGGTCTGCCTTATTATATAGGAGGTGTGATTGCGGAGCGGGAAAAATTGTTTGTACAGACTCCGGAGGCTTTCGGGAAACGTTTTAACATAGATGTGCGTACCCGGTCCGAGGTAATAGCCATCCATTCTGCCGATAAGACAGTGGATATTCGTACTTCCGACGGGAAAACTTATACGGAGAGTTATGACAAATTATTGCTTTCTCCGGGTGCGTCGCCTGTTCGTCCTCCCTTGCCGGGCATTGACAATGAAGGAATTTTTACCCTACGTAATGTGAATGATACCGATGCTATCAAGAGTTACTTGCAGCAGCATAAGGTGAAACGGGCGGTAATCATCGGGGCCGGATTCATCGGGTTGGAGATGGCGGAGAATCTGCAGGAAGCCGGTGCGGAAGTGGCGGTTGTAGAGATGGCAAATCAGGTCATGGCTCCTATTGATTTCTCTATGGCTTCTTTGGTGCACGAGCATTTGTTGCAGAAAGGAGTGCATCTCTACCTGGAAAAGGCGGTGGCTTCTTTCGAGCGCACGGTCAACGGACTGGAGGTTATTTTTAAATCGGGCGAAAGGCTGCCTGCCGATATGGTGTTGTTATCCATCGGGGTACGTCCCAATACCTCATTGGCGACAGAGGCCGGACTGGAGATAGGGGAGATGCGCGGTATTAAGGTTAATGATTACTTGCAGACTTCCAACGAGCATATTTATGCGGTGGGCGATGCTATCGAGTTCCGTCATCCACTGACTGATAGACCGTGGTTGAATTATCTGGCTGGTCCGGCCAACCGTCAGGCGCGTATTGTGGCAGATAACATGGTTTTTGGAAATAAGGTTACATACGAAGGGGCTGTCGGTACTTCCATTGCCAAAATTTTTGATATGACTGTTGCTGCTTCAGGCCTTCCGGCAAAGCGGTTGAAACAGGCAGGCATTGATTATTTGTCGGCAACCATCCATTCCGGTTCCCATGCGGGATATTATCCCGATGCTTTACAGATGTCCATTAAAATAACCTTCTCTCCTGTGAACGGGAAATTACTTGGAGCGCAGATTGTGGGGTATAACGGAGTGGACAAACGTATTGACGAATTCTCGCAAGTGATTAAGCATAACGGAACTGTATATGACTTGATGGCTTTGGAGCAGGCATATGCTCCTCCTTTCTCTTCGGCTAAAGATCCTGTAGCAGTAGCCGGATATGTAGCCGGAAATATACTGAGCGGAAAGATGAAGCCTCTTTATTGGCGCGAATTACAGGCTGCCGATTTGAGTAAAGTTACGTTGGTTGATGTCCGTACTCCCGATGAATTTGCACTCGGTGCTTTGAAAGGGGCTGTCAATATTCCTTTGGATGATATGCGCGAAAGGATGAAAGAGATTCCTCAGGATAAGCCGGTCTATTTGTATTGTGGAGTGGGGTTGAGAGGGTATCTGGCTTCTAATATATTGTTACAGAATGGCTTTGGGGAAGTAAGGAATTTAATAGGAGGTTTGAAACTGTATAAAGCGGCAACGGCTCCTCTGCCCGAGCCGGAGGAGTTTTCAAATTCTGGCTCTTCAAGTTCTGATTCTTCAAAAGTTGATCATTCTGAACACAGTAAAGATTCTGCTGAAGCTTATACTATTGCCTCTTCCGTCATTCCTTCTATGAAAGCAATAAAAGTGGATGCTTGTGGCATATCTTGTCCCGGTCCTATCATGAAGCTGAAGAAGAGTATGGAAGAACTGGCGGACGGCGAACGTCTGGAGATTGTCGCTACGGATGCCGGTTTCCCCCGCGATGCCGAAGCATGGTGCCAGACTACCGGGAACCGTTTTGTCTCAGTAAAGTCAGGAGCAGGAAAGTATGAGGTAATTGTTGAGAAAAGTACTCCGCAATCTTCTTCCTCGGAGGTTTGCCGGGAGGATAAAGGGAAAACTTTTATTCTGTTCAGTGACAACCTGGACAAAGTTTTAGCTACTTTTGTACTCGCAAACGGTGCGGCGGCTACGGGAAAGAAGGTAACCATCTTCTTTACTTTCTGGGGGCTGAATGCCATCAAGAAGCTGGACAAACCTGTGGTGAAGAAAGATATCTGGGGGAAGATGTTCGGCATGATGCTGCCTTCCAGTTCTTTAAAGTTGAGATTGTCTAAAATGAATATGGGTGGAATGGGAGCCAGGATGATGCGATATATCATGAATAAGAAAAATATCGACTCACTGGAATCTCTGCGTACTCAAGCCATTCAGAACGGAGTGGAATTTATAGCTTGCCAGATGTCAATGGATGTAATGGGTGTGAAACGTGAGGAATTGCTGGATCATGTGACTATTGGTGGAGTGGCAACTTATATGAACCGTGCCGAACAGGCGAATGTAAACTTGTTTATTTAAATTTGCATGGAGAAAATAAAATCAATATGTGTCATGAGAGAGCTGTTCAAGGCTCTCTCTGAACTTGAAACCCGCTTAATGGAACAATATGGAGTGTCATTGAATGAGGCAATGGCACTTTGTTGCATTGGCGGAGATACGCTGACAGCCAGTGTGATATCGGAAAACACAGGTCTGTCTGCTTCGCATACCTCTAAAGTCATCCGTTCCATTGAAGAGAAAGAATTAATCGTCCGTAATTTGGGGGATAAGGATAAACGGCAGATGCATTTTACTTTATCCGATAAAGGGCGTGAATGTTTGGAAGCGCTGAAAGCAAATGAAATAGAAATACCGGAACTATTAAAGCCATTGTTTAAATAAACCCTTCTCTTTTCCATTTGTTTATTCCGGATATGAAACTGGAGAAATGGAAAAACAAATGGAAGAAGTGGAGCAATCTGCGCAAATGGCAAATATGGAAACTGAAGCTGATTGATGCCCGTCTGTATTTCGTGAGCATATTCGTGGGGCTGCTTACGGGACTGGTTGCTGTGCCTTATCACTATCTTCTCTGGTATTTCTTTGATGTGCGGAAAACTTTTTTTACGGCGCATTATCCGTGGTATTGGCATGTATTGTTGTTTTTTATCTTATGGGGGATTCTGATCTTTGTCGCTTCTTTGGTAAAACGTATGCCATTGATAGCCGGTGGTGGGATTCCTCAGACACGTGCGGCCAATAACGGTCGTATCCGTTATGAGCATCCTTTTAAAGAACTGGTAGCTAAATTCTGCGGAGGGGTGTTGGCTCTCAGTGCGGGGCTGTCTTTGGGACGCGAGGGGCCGTCTGTTCAGATAGGGTCTTATATAGGAACACTTATCTCTCGTTGGGGACATATTCTGAAAGGGGAACGGAAACAATTGCTGGCTGCCGGAGCCGGTGCGGGCTTGTCTGCCGCTTTTGCCGCTCCGTTGTCTTCTTCTTTGTTGGTGATAGAATCCATCGAGCGTTTTGATGCACCTAAAACCGCTATTACTACCTTGTTGGCCGGCGTGGTAGCCGGAGGAGTGGCTAGTTGGATGTTCCCCACGACTCCTTATCATCTGATTAGTGCGGTCGTTCCCGGTTTATCTTTTATCCGTCAGGCAGAGCTTTATATTATCTTTGCCGCCCTTATGGCTGTCATTGCAAAGTTTTATTCGCTCATCGTTCCTTTCTTTCAAGAAAGGATACCTGCCATGAAACTCTCCATTCCTGTCAAGATGTTGTATTTATTGATCATAGCTTATGCCATATCGTTAACAGAGACGAATCTGACAGGTGGCGGAGAGCAGTTTTTGATGATGCAGGGAATGAATGGAACTCATGATATCCGGTGGCTTACTATCATGATGCTTATTCATTTTGTTTTTACGCTGTTTTCTCTTTCTTCGGGTTTGCCGGGAGGAAGTTTCATTCCTACCTTGGTTACGGGAGGATTATTGGGACAAATCTTCGGGTTGGTATTGGTACAGCGCGGATGGATAGGGTATGAGAATGTGAGTTATATGATGCTGATCGGGATGGTGGCTTTTTTGGTGGCTGTGGTGCGTACCCCTTTGACTGCCATTGTCCTGATAACGGAGATTACCGGTCATTTCGAGGTGTTCTATCCTTCCATTGTGGTAGGTGGATTGACTTATTATTTCACCGAATTGTTACAGATAAAACCTTACAATGTATTGCTGTATGACAGGATGTTCCGTAGCCATAATCCGGAGTCTTCCGAAGAGGCTGGTGCCCGCTATCATCTTTTTGTCGAGATAATGGATGGGTCTTATTTTGACGGAAAGGAAGTGGATACATTGGCTTTACCTAATCATTGTATCATTCGTAGTATACATCGGAATCGTAAAAACTTACTTCCTCAGGGGCAAACCCTGGTTCCCGGTGATCAAGTGGAGATAGAAATGGATGCGCAGGATATAGAAAAATTATACGAACCGTTGGTCAGTATGGCAAATATCTATTAAAAGATGAGTCTAAAAAAGCCCCCGTTAAAGGACGAGGGCAACCTAAATGTTTTCACAACGGAATAATCCTTATTGTGACTTGCTTCAAATTAGTATTGCAAAACTATGAAATAAATATGTAAAGGACAAGTGATTATTAGAATAATTTGATAACTTTGAAAAGTTTTGATAAAATAGTTGTCTTATGAAAAATATAGTGGGTCTTGATTTGGGTACCAATAGCATAGGTTGGGCAGTAGTAAATGGAAGTGTCAATGACGATGGAAGTGAACAATTGGTTAAGATACAAGCTTCTGGAAGTCGCATCATACCTATGGATGCAGCTATGATAGGAGATTTTAATAAAGGTAATTCCATATCTCAAACTGCTGAAAGAACCAGATTGCGTGGAGTTCGTCGTTTAAGCGAACGATATCTGCTTCGCAGAGAACGGTTGCATAGAATTCTTGATATTTTAGGATTTTTGCCATTTCATTTTGCTCAAGATTTAGATAGGCATGGTAAGATAGTTAAGGGCAAGGAACCTAAATTGGCTTGGCGTAAGAATGAAGCTGGTCAGTTTGAATTTATATTCCAAGATTCATTTAAGGAAATGCTGGAGGATTTTAAGCTAAATCATCCGAATCTGATAACAGATGATAAAAAAGTACCTTATGATTGGACTATCTACTATCTCCGTAAAAAGGGATTGACTTCTAAAATTTCAAAAGAAGAATTGGCGTGGATATTATTGAATTTTAATCAAAAGCGTGGATATTATCAATTACGTGGTGAGGAAGAGAAAAAAAATGATAATGTTATGATTATTAATTCAAAAGTGATTGATGTTGTTAAGGCAGAGAAAGATAAGAAATATGAAAAATATTGGTATAATGTACTATTGGAGAATGGTTTATTGTATCGAGCTGCATTTTATAATGATATTTCTTTTTGGAAAGGACATACTAAGGAATTTGTTTTAAAAACTATTAAATTAAAGAGTGGGGGTACAAAACAGGAATTATCTTTTTTACCATCTTTTGATGAAATAGAAAAGATGGAGAAAAAGCAAAAAGATAAAATGTACTTCAAAATAAAATTGAAAACAGAAGCGGATATTGATCAGGCTCATAAGACTGTAGGTACCTATATTTATGATACGCTTTTAGGAAATCCTAGTCAGAAAATTCGTGGAAGATTGGTGAGAACCATTGAGCGTAAATATTATAAGGAAGAGTTGAAACTGATTTTGGATAAACAGAAGGAATTCCATCCGGAATTGCAAGATAGAGCATTGTATGCTGCTTGTGTTGAAGAACTATATACAATAAATGAAGCACATCGGAATAATATTGGTAATCGGGATTTTACTTATTTGTTTTTAGAGGATATACTCTTTTATCAGCGTCCTCTTAAAAGCAAAAAATCATTAATAGACAATTGTCCTTATGAGGAGAATCAGGGTCTTGATAAGGAAACGGGAGAGATAAAATCTTTTCCTGTAAAATGTATTGCTAAATCACATCCGTTGTTTCAAGAATTCCGCTTGTGGCAATTTATAATAAATCTGCGTATTTATAGGAAAGACCTGGCACAAGATGTGGATGTTACAAATGAGTTATTGAAGACAGAAGAAGATTATGTTGCTTTATTTGACTGGTTGAATGGTAAAAAAGAAATTGATCAAAAGGCTTTTTTGAAATATCCGGTTTTTGGACTGAAAAAAGAGATAGAGAATTATCGTTGGAATTATGTGCAAGACAAACCTTATCCATGTAATGAAACCCGTTCATTGATGTTGGCGAGGCTGGAGAAATGTGATATTTCTATTGAATTCCTGACAAAAGAGAATGAGGAAGCTTTATGGCATATATTATATTCGGTTGAAGACAAGAATGAAATAGTAAAAGCTTTGCAGAAATTTGCGGATAAACATGACCTGAATGCTTCTTTTGTTGATGTGTTTCAGAAATTCCCACCTTTTAAGAATGAATATGGTTCCTATTCGGCAAAAGCAATTAAAAAATTATTGCCTTTAATGCGTATGGGAAAATATTGGAGTGAGAATTCAATAGATAAAGGAACGCGTGAACGGATTGATAAGATAATAACAGGAGAATATGATGAGAAAATAGAAAATAGAGTGAGGGAGAAAGCAATTCATCTTGCTGATGTTTCTGATTTCAAAGGTTTGCCTCTTTGGTTAGTGTGTTACATTGTTTATGGTCGTCACTCTGAAGCAAAAGAAATAACCCAGTGGAAATCTCCTGCTGATATTGATTCGTATTTAAAATCTTTTAAGCAACATTCATTGCGTAATCCAATTGTTGAGCAGATTATTATTGAAACACTACGTGTTGTTCGTGATATTTGGAAACAAGTGGGAAATATTGATGAAATACATGTGGAGTTGGGGCGTGAGATGAAGAATCCGGCTGACAAGCGGAAGAAAATGACACAGCAAATGTCTGAAAATGAGAATACCAACTTGCGTATCAAATATTTGCTCACGGAATTTTTGAATCCTGAATATGAGGTTGAAAATGTTCGTCCTTATTCGCCAAGTCAGCAGGATATTTTGCGTATTTATGAAGAGGGTGTTTTAAATAGTGTTTCCGATTTACCGGAGGAAATATCGGATATATTGAAAAAGTTTACAGAAACAGACTTGAAGAAGGGTCCTTCAAGGTCAGAAATTTTGCGTTACAAGCTTTGGCTGGAACAGAAGTATCGTTCTCCTTATACCGGTGAAGTGATTCCATTAGGTAAGTTGTTTACGCCTGCATACGAAATAGAGCATGTTATTCCCCAATCATGTTATTTTGATGATTCTTTTAGTAACAAGGTGATTTGTGAAGCGGAAGTCAATAAGCTTAAAAGCAATTTATTGGGACATGAGTTTATAGTGAAGCATCATGGGGAGATAGTGGAACTTCCTTTTGGAAAAAAAGTAAGGATCTTCACTGTGGATGAATATGAGCAATTTGTGAAAGATAACTATTCGCGTACTCGTAGTAAAATGAAAAAACTTTTGATGGATGATATTCCGGAGGAGTTTGTTACTCGTCAGCTGAATGATAGTAGGTACATCAGCAAAGTTGTAAAGTCCCTTCTTTCCAACATCGTTAGAGAAAAAGGAGAGGAAGAAGCAATTTCAAAGAATGTAATTCCTTGTACCGGAGGAGTTACGGATCGTTTGAAGAAAGATTGGGGAATAAATGATGTTTGGAATAAAATAGTGTTACCTCGTTTCCTGCGTTTGAATGAGTTGACAAATTCGACTAATTTTACAGCGAAAAATGCTGCCGGTAATGAGATTCCTGCGATGCCGCTTGAATTACAAAAAGGATTTAATAAAAAAAGAATAGATCATCGACATCATGCGATGGATGCTATTGTGATTGCATGTGCTAATCGTAATATTGTTAATTATTTGAATAATGAATCTGCAAGTAGAAAGGCTAAGATAAGCCGTCATGACTTACAAGCTATTCTATGTGATAAGGTGAGGACAGATGATAAAGGAAATTATCAATGGAGGGTTAAAAAGCCATGGGATACATTTACACAGGATGTATATGTTGCATTGGAAAATATAATTGTTAGTTTTAAACAAAATCTACGTGTTATAAATAAAACGAGTAATTATTATTGGCATTATGAGAACGGAAAGAAAGTTCTAGTAAAACAAGTAAAAGGTGATAGTTGGGCTATTCGTAAACCAATGCATAAAGACACTGTATTTGGAGAGGTGAATTTGCGTAAAGTGAAATCGGTATC
>ENA-OPNV01000819-OPNV01000819.1-human-gut-metagenome-genome-assembly--contig:-NODE-819-length-16124-cov-2.569170_pt1 | contig 16124 bp, 10 predicted proteins | sample MGYA00241542_ERZ501781 | MGnify/ENA primary metagenome ERZ501781 (study PRJEB25962, sample SAMEA2042609) | human gut metagenome | biome: human gut; feature: human-associated habitat; material: faeces...
TTTCCTTTCCATCCTCCTCAATGGTGTCATATACTCTCGTATCTTTGAGGTTCAGGGAATCTTCCAGTATCTTATAGGCATTTACCCGGCTTGTACCATAGGTCATGTTGACAAGCGTATTTCCAAAATCAGCGTTTTTCCCTTTAATGTTCCACTCTCCGGTCACACCCGAAAACTGCACCCCAATCGTATCTCTGCGGAATAAATGCTCCGGTGTCTGGAAGATGTCACGCATAAAATCATTGATATACTTTGGATCAATCCATGTGGCACCGATACGCACCTCAATCTCCGATGCGTCCAGCTCCCTCGGCTGTACCTGCGTAAGAGCCTGCACATTTGGAGCATATTCCGGATGATTTTCTGCATAGGTTGCTGCAATGGCAAGTTTCTCACGCACATTTCCGCTGAGATACTGGTCTGCTGTCTCCCAGACATCGGTAAGCGGGTTCTGGAAAATAACACCACGAAGCTCCTCAATCAGCGTATCCTTGTCCTTTTCAGTCAGCTCTGCCATATAATCAAGGTCGATTTTAGCTTTCTCTGCTAAAGATACTGCCAATGCTTCACTTGCAGTATCCACACTTGTGACCACCTCTGCCCTTTTAATGGTACGCTTCGTGAACATATCCGCTTTGCCCTTGAAATTGCCCTCATCATCAAGTTTTTCCAAAGAACACAACAGGCAATAACTGCTGTCCTGATTAAAGGCTCTCTTATTCGTCTGCGAATTGATCAGACCATATTTTTTCGAGAAAGAATCGTATAATGTGTTTAATTCCGCCTGTTTTCCCTTGATTGCCGCATCGGAATATTCCTCAAGCTGCATATCAATCAGCTCCTGCGTACAGTTACGGATTGCCACCATTCCCTTGATACGTTCTTTTGCGGTGTCTGATACTTCCACAGGCTTCATGACAGAATTTTCACGGTAATACACTTTGCCGTCCACAAGGCAAAAACTGAAATTGCGCACCGCAGGGTCTGCGGGGATAGAGCGATCTTCCTCCTCGTCCAGTTCCTCCACCTCATAATCGGTGATCTGCGCATGGAGGTTCTGCACAGCTTCGGAAAGCAGCTCGGACAGGTCTGCGTCCTCGTAGGCCCGGCAGGTGCTGTCCATGCCGAACCGGGTGGATTCCATGACCATATCGCCCAGTATCATTTCCGGGTGCTGCACAAAATATCGGTTCATACGGATACCGTTTTCATCGGTGTCCAGATGCACCCAATCCGGCTCTATGTCCGTCATTCGGTCACGCTTCTGCAAAAAGATAATGTCGCTGGTAACTTCGGTTCCTGCGTTGGCCTTAAACGCATTGTTGGGCAGCCGGATAGCCCCGATCAGATCGGCTCGCTGTGCCAGGTACTTGCGAACAGCCGAGTTTTCCTTGTCCATCGTACCCTTGGAGGTGATGAACGCGATCACGCCGCCCGGGCGCACCTTATCCAGCGTCTTTCCAAAAAAATAGTCGTGGATCAGCCAGTGGTTCTTGTCGTATTTCTTATCCCGTACCTTGAAATCGCCAAACGGCACATTGCCGATGGCCACATCAAAGAAGCTGTCGGGCATCTGCACCTTTTCGAAGCCATTCACGGCAATGCTGCTGTTCTGATAGAGCTGTTGTGCAATCCGCCCGCTGATGGAGTCGATTTCCACACCGTAGGCTTTGCTGTCCGCCATGCTGTCAGGCAGCATACCGATGAAATTTCCAACACCGCAGGACGGCTCCAGAATATTTCCCTGCCGGAAGCCCATCTGCGAAAGTGCCTGGTACATGGCCCCGATGATGACCGGGGAAGTGTAAAAGGCGGTAAGGGAGCTGGCTCTGGCGGCAGCATATTCGTTCTCGTCAAGCAAGGATTTCAGCTCCAGATATTTTCCGTGGCGCTCATCAAAACAGTCAGCCAGACCGCCCCAACCCACATACCGGGAGAGGATTTCCTGTTCTTCTGGAGTGGCAAGGCGTTCCTCGGCTTCAATCTGTTTCAGAGTTCGGATGGCAGCTACATTTGCGGCGTATTTTTCGCTGCGGGTGCCGTGGCCCAGCTCTGAATCGGTAATGCGGAAGTTGCGTCGCTGATCTGCGGGTATCTCTGGGTGCAGGGTGGTAAACACAACACGCTCCCGCTTTGACTTCGGAGGGGCAAGGACAGCGGACTGTTCCTTTTCGGCGTGTTCCTTGGAAGGCTCCGCTATCTTGACCGCAGACGGACGATGGGAAAGGAGTGCATTTTCTGCTTCTTCCAGAGTCTCAAAGCCACCTGCTGTAGATGCGGCATTTCCGTTCTGCTCATTGTAGCCATAGCGGTTGTGATACTGACCGTTGGGATACTTCTGAATGACAATGCTCTCGTCATCAGACAGGTATCGCTCCACGGTCAGCGTGTCTGACTCAGTCTCCGCCAATTCACCCCGGTCAGCGTGTTCCTGCTGATACCGGTCATCGGCATAGGCAACCATTTCATCGAAATCCAGATTTGCCAGGTAGCCATTCAATTCCGACAAACTTCCGCAAGTAATTTCGTGGACGGTTTCTCCATCCACCTGATACACCAGCCGGAAAGCAACAAGGTCGGCAAAGATTTCCACCGTATGCTCACTGTCGGAAGTAGAGCTGAACGCCAGATCGACATGGCTGAGGTCGGAGAAATCCGCCTCCTGATCAAACACCTCCAGACAATACACGTTGATGAGCTGCTTGGCTTCTTCCAATTCTTCGTTTTGGCTGGCATTGTCCTGTTCTTCTTCGGCTGGTGTCACTGGCAGTTCCGGCTTTGGAGTTTCCGGTTCTGCTGACGGTGTTTCTGCGCTGGATGAAAGAGGCCGGAGCGTCTGCGCCCGATTAAATACGGAGTAAGTGCCAGCCCGGTATGCCTGCATATTCTCCAGCCCTGTTTTGCGGCTCTGATAATGCCGGTCATCCTGTGGGGTTCCTTCCCACAGCGGCAGCATCATTTGATAGATTTCCTCTACACGGTTTGGATTGGTAAGCTGCTCGGCAACCTCCTCAACGCCCTCCCAATAGTCTGCGATGGCATTAGCCTGATAAGGCCGTGGATACAGTTCCGGGGCGTCTATAAAGAAACTGTGGATGCTTCTGGCAAGCTGCCTGATTTCATAGCCCGCCATTGCTTCACGGTCTCGATCAGAAAGAAATCTGTCCTGAGACATCAGAACATCAATGCGCTTTATAATAACGCTCCATTTCAGTTCTACTTTTGCATAGGGCTGTGTCAGGTCGCCGTGGCTGAATGACAGACCTTTGCTCGTATAGGTGCGGTTGTCATTTCCACCGTGGTAGCCGCTGTATTCACCATGATAATTTTTCAGGTACTTCTCCCGGTCTTTCTGATCGGGATGATTGACAAAAAAGGAATAAACCGCAAGCCGGTAATCCTCACCACCTCCGCGAAGCACCTTGTCGATCTCGTCCATGGAGATAAAGAAACGCCGCTGGGGGTTGTAATCCTCGGCGGCGGTAAAAGTGACAGGCTCTCGCTGGAGATCGGTAAGTTTCTGAAGCAGTTCTTTCGGGCGGTTGTAACCGAAGCGCATCAGGTTGCGGTTCTGCTCATGGGCTGCGACAAACTCGCCCCATTCCTCAGTGATCCTTTGCAGCGTATCCGGGTCTTTCAGTAATTCCGAAATCTGCTGTTCAATCTCCGGGAATCCGCCTTTGGCAGACAGGGCAAGGCGGAGGGTAGGCGCATAGCCCGTGCCCCTGGCTTCCTCCGAAAAATCTCTGGCAGTCAAAGCAAGGCTTTCCGCAAGTGTCTTTCGCTCATACTCCACCACACGGTCAAGCTCACTCTGCGGCATATAGCGCCCCAAATCCAGAAGCTCCCGGATACGCCTTGCAGCCTGTTCCCATGTCAGCAAGGTGGCATAACGGCGTTGGGCGGATTCACCGTCAGAAATGCGGATACCTTCTTCCCCGTACCAAATGGAATACTTGCGCTCGTTGATATAAAAGCCTGCACCATTGGTTCCGTAATGCTTCGCAAGAAACGCGGCATTTTCCTCCGGCGTATGGTCTTTCATAAAGTAAGCACAAATAATCAGGCGGCTGTTTCGTTCATTGGCACCAATGCAAAAAGCCTCGTCAATGACCTGCTGAGAAAGCTGCGGGCGCGGCATAAAAGAAAGCTGTCCGCTTTCTTCCCGTCCAGGAGCCTGGAAGTCCGCAAAATCAAACAAAGAGAGTTGCTGGCTGTCGTAGCTCTTTGGCGGCGTAATTTTGGTGTTGATGAAGTATTCCTTTTTGTCAATGAGCTGGGCCGTCCATCCGGCAACAACGCTCCACGAAAAAACGGACTCGCTGGTGCGGGAGAGGTATGCGCCCGCCCACATCAGAAGTCCGTCCGCCTGGGGCTTATAGCCCACGCGCACTCCATCCACCAGGATTTCCGTGTATCTGTCCTGATAGGCCGATTTCAGATACTCGGCCCGGTCGGTCTCCTCCGGGTGAATGGAGAAATACAGTTCAATCTGCTGTTTCTTGTATTTGAGGTCATCGTCCTTGTTGGAGATGATCGCCATAATCAGCTTGTCATCCAAAAACGCAGGAAGTTCATCACCTCCTGCGTTTTCGATAGGTTCAGTATTTAACTGTAAATCAGCTCGTTCAGGACTGTCTCCTCCGCTGAGTGCCGGATGTTGTTCATCAGCCCCGTCCACTTCATCGGATCGCTGGCTTTCAGTTCCTCCGTCACGCCCTCGGCTTTCGCCATCTGGCTGGTCAGCAGTTCCATCCGGGAGAGGGACGCCTGCTCGATCTCCATTAGGTGCTGGTTCAGCCTGCCCGATGTCAGCAGGTTCGTGAAGGTCACTCTGCGGTGCTGTTTCAGGTATGTCCTCCGCAGCAATGCGTATTTCCCAAGGGGCATTTCCGGCTCCTGGGGCGGAAGCAGATTCGGCAGCCGGTAGCCGCCCTGCATCGTGTATGTCAGTTCGCTCATAGGGTTCGCTCCTTTCATGCGTTGTGGTTTTCTTCTCAGCATCAGGATACTGGATTGTCGGTTTTTCTGCAAATGTGTGAGTTTCTCTTTCAGCCTGTCTTTGCAGCGTATGCGCTGTGCGGGAAACGGCAGAAAGGCACATCTGCCCAATATCCCCGGTGGCTGTGCCGAGGGCATTTAAGGTTTCCGGGGTACTGAAATCCACAACATCCCGGAAATCATCGTCAGTAAAATACCCTGCGGGGTCAATCCCACAACGAGCCAGCAGCATATAGCCAATGCTGTTTTCCAGCGCCCTGCGGTATTCCACCTCAATGTTCAGGTCGTCCAGTTCCTCCAAAAAGCTGTTTTCCTTGTAGTATTTCAGCTCCGTGAGGTAGTCGGGCATATTGTCCTGGGTGGCATTTTTTGCAGCAGACAGCAGCGCCGCCGCAAGGTCGGTCTTATCTTCCAGTTCCCCGAAGCTGTTTTCCAGAGCCTCAATAACGGCAGGCTCATATTCCGGGCGCATTGTCCAGATCGGCACAGGCCGTGCGAACCGGCTTTCGTGGGTATCAGAAATGTCAAAGTAGTATTTGAGCCGGGAGCGCCCGACAGCATCTCCGTCAAAGACGGCAATGCCGGTTGCCCCACGATTGACCCAACGCCCGAAGCGCTGATTCCAGCCGTTTTTACCCTCAATCGGCAGGACGGCGGTGGCGTCCGGGCGCTGAGCATATAAAAGCACCTGCTCATCAAAGGGCAGGCGGAAGTTGTGGCAGGCCGTGGTCAGAAAGCTCTGCCAAGCCTGGGGAGCTGCCAGACCCGCAACTGTTTTGCTGTACAGCTCCGTAATGGTTTCATATCTTCTCGCCATCCGATACACCTCCTGTCATGGCAAGATTGTGTTTGATGGGCGGCTCATCGGATGCCGCCTTTTTGCAGCCTGCTGTGGTAATCGCTCACAGCCATATCCGCATCGGCTGCGGCAAACAAAAGCTGCCAGATCATTCCCACGGCTTCATTCTCGTACATAAAAATATCCACATATTCCTGCCCCTCCAGATTGGTGCAAAGCCGGGAGAACCGCATCCACTTATCCATCAGATCATGGGCGTCATTGGCAAGGCCGGGAAATTCCCGTTCCTCCGCATGGAACGCCAGAATGGTCATAAGCAAATCAAAATTATCGGGGTTCAGCTTCATGTGAACCGGGGGTAACTGTGCCATAGTATCCTACCTTTCTGCGGCTTGTTCCTGCCGCCGACGGGGAATAGAAAACCCGTAGACTTTGGCAATGTCATCGCCAAGCCTGCGGGTAATCCTCGTAATGTCAGCGCGGGTCGCCGTTCCAAAATACAGTTTTTCTTTCAAATGATCTATCTGTGACTGCCGCACACCGGGCTTGTAGATGCGGTAGAGATAATGGTTTGTGCCGTCATGGTGGATCGCGTCACAGCGCAGGTCGCCCAGGCGGTCAACATACCATGTGGCATAATCGGTGTCAGAGTACAGGCAATCGCTGATTTTTCCGCTTGCGATTTCCTTATATCCCATCCGCCGCCCATGCCACAGGCCCAGGTCGCCGATAACCAAAATGGGAGCTGAAAGCTGCACATTCAGGTTCATGCGCTCATCGTCCAGATAATCACCGTTGATTTCATACATCAGGGCAATCCGTTCCTGCTCGGACAAATCCGGGTAATCCGCTTCCAGATCGTCTTTCCAGTCATCGTAATCCAGATAAAAATTGCTCCAGATGATGTGTCTGTCCTCGCTCATCGTGCATCCCCCCGATCTCTGTGCTTCAGGCGGATAGGCTGGCCGCTTTCATCGTAGTTCTTCGGGTCAGCGGCGGGAACTGCCCAGCCGAACATAGAACCGGCAGACATGGCCTGCTCCTGCGCTTTGCTGATGCCGGATTTTGCATTGTATTCATCTGCCAACGCACGATTCTCGGCCTTGCTGCCCATGTCAATATCCGTCCTGTAATACCCGGATTCACCTTTCTTGATGATGATAAGCTCTTCCGTATCGGGGAGGACACTGTAACACTGCTCCGGCAGGGAGGACCGCAGCGGAATGACCGTGCTGCCGTTTCGCTCCATCATCTCGGCAAACTGGCAGATGTGACGCAGGCTGTTCCAGCCACTTCCGATCTCCACATGATAATCGTCGATATACCGGCAGGTACGGTCAGCCTTTTCACCGTCCGCATAGGTGATTCGGATTTTATCGCCGTCCGGGATACGGAACAGTTCCTTATAGTTTGGATTGATAAAGCGGATACCTCTTTCTGCCTGTTGCAAATGACGGTCAAGCCACTTTCTCTGATAGCAGTAGCAATACAAATTGTATTCGCCCCTATTGGGGTTCAGGCGCAGCATATAGGAATACTGCTCCGTGTCTGCACGAAAACCAAACTCCCGACCATCGCCGCTGAAGCTGCTTTCCGGTGTCCTCCGGCAATAGGCGGCCAGTGCGCTGCGGTCCTTCAGTGCACCGCCATAGTTCTCATCAAAGCGGAGGGCATTGATAACCTTGTCAAACTCTGCCTTGAAGTCCTCCGTTTTCAGATCTGCACGGAAGTCAAAAAAGGTACTGAAAAAACCTTTGCCGTTGCTGTCCATATCCGCGCGGAGGTGTCCGATCAATCCCGTCTGCATGGAAATCTGCTGGCTCTGTGCATAGCCGTAATTCCGCTCTGCCGGGGTCATTGCCCGTATTGTCATATCCATCAGCGTTCCTGCTCCTTTCCTTTTTTCTGTTTTTCAGCCTGCTGGAGTACCAAAAGGTAATGCTGGACCCATTGGGGCTGATTCTCCGGCTCCAGCACACCGAGAACATCCCTGCGCTCAAAGCGGCTCTGGCGGCCAGTGTAAACCTCTGTGCAAAAAACCGCTGAACCGCGGCTGTGGGGATAGGCACCGAAGCCACCCGTACATAATTTGACTTGGCTTGTGGCCCTCCGATACTCCGGCCGCAGGACTTCTGGTTTGATAACAATGACCTTACCATTCAGATCATCGTCATAGCTGATGGGCGTACACCCCTCAGCGGTGATGGGGCTGTTGTCAATGCCCTGTATTTTGGGTTTGGACAGCTCTGCACGGGTTTTCTGGGCCTGCTCCGTGATGCGCCGTCCGTATATCTCCATGATTTCCGGGAAATCGTCGCTGACTACCGCATCGTAATACCGACCCAAAATCGCGTTGCTCTCATAGTAGGCAACCAAATAGGGGAGGCCGTCTGAATCCGCCTGATTTTCACCCACCACGATCTCCCGATCTCCGATATACACGGACTGGATAATCTCATAATCACCGGCCATGCGCTTTTCATCACTCATAGCTTTATCACCTCTCATATTCCTTGGACTTGGGCTTATACGGCACGGCAATGATGTTGTCGCCCTGTTTGAAAAATCTCTCCGGCAGCTTGAATTGCGCCTCATATTTCTGCGCCAATTCCTTCTGCAGACTGAGAAACTTTTCGCTTTCAGCAGGGGCATAGCAGATAAAGAACTGCCCGAAAATAATGTCCACCATCTCCCGGCCTTTGGCTCCTTCTGGCTCGGAATAGATCGCCCGGTTGGGGAGCATACCGTTCATCTTGCCTTCTTCATTACAGATGATGGCGATTTCTTCTTCATACGGCATAAATTCCTCAATATCGCCTCCGACAACACGCTGCATAGCTTCAAGGGAATCTTCAATCTCGATCATCCGGGGATATTTGCCCGGTTCAACAAGCAGAACGGAGATTTTTTCTGCACTCTGCTCATTCATTCTCTCACTAACGCTACATTTCTCCGGGTGGAAAGCAACCTGCTTGAAGCCAAAGCTGTCGCAGAAGTAGAATCCCTGCGGTGCTGCATCGCTTTCATAGACCTCTACGACATCGGAAACAGAGAGGGAACGTCCCCTGTAGTCGGAAGGGTGGTTTATGTTCAGCATCGTATAGACTTCCTCCAGATTGCTGCAATCCACCTCTTTGTCATATACCTTGTCGTAGATTTTGCTGTCTACCTCCGGGCTGCCCTGAAACCTCTCAAGGCGGTCACGCGATAGAAACATCATTCGGTGTTCATCCCTGTCGGAATTGATTTGATAAATTCTGATCTTCATATTTGTCCGTAGCTCCTTTCCTTTTGGTTATGTAAAAGGGCGGCTTTGAAGCCGCCCCAGGCCGTTACTTCTTCTTAGACCTGATCTTCAAAAAGACCAGCGCCGCAAGAATGAACACGACCAGCCCGATGGCAATACCGGTTTTTGCGTCCATTATTCAGCATCCTCCTTTTTCTTCTTATTCTTGATTCCGAACACACCGCAGGTAACAGCGCCCACAGCGGCAATGCCCATCAGGGCAATCCAAAGAGCCGGGTTGCTGTCATCGCCGGTTTTTGGGGTATCACGCAGTTCATTGTGCATTTCCACCTTGGTCACGGCACCCTCAAAGACGGTGGCCTTCTTATCCGCAGGCAGCACATAGTTCTGAGATGCGCTGTTGGAAACCTCACTGATGGTGTAATCACCAATGCGCAGGCCCTCCACGAGAATTTCGCCGTTCTTATCCGTGGTGAACACCTGCTCATAGCCGCCCACTCCGGTCACACGGAAAGAGAAGCCCTCCACCTTGCCGTCCGAAGATGTCTTGATGATTTTCAGGCTGCCCACCTGTGCCGCATTGATAAAGCCTTTTCCGGCTTCATTTTCTACCGTCACGGTCTTGCCATGCTCGGTAATCTCAAAATAGTAAGCATTGCTGTCCAGATAGAAGCCCTCCGGCGCTTTGGTTTCCTTGACCAGATAGCCGCCGTAGGTCAGTTCGCTCATCTCATAAATTCCCGTGCTGACCTCCATGAGCGTTCCCAGCTTTTCATCCTCAGCATCCAGCTCCTTGTTGCCGTTTAAGTCACGGTAGATTTCAAACTCCGCACCGGTCAGCTTGTTGTCCGGGTAATCCTTATCCACCTTGGTAAGCCGTACCGTGCCGCGAATTAGCATGTTCTCAATCTCTACCTCGATCATAGCGCAATCCGCTTCGATGTTTACCAGGTAGGCGTCCTCAGAAAGCACATAGCCTGTCGGGGCCTTGATTTCACGGATGATCCAGTTGCCGAGAGGAACCTGGGCAAAAGAAAAACTGCCGTCCTCTGCGGAGGTGGCAGTCAGAATCGCAGTATCGGTTGTAAATTCTTCGGTATCAGCGGCAAACAGGCCAATCAGCGCACCGCCCAGAGCGTTACCGCTGTCGTCCTTTTTCATGCCCTGTACTTCACCATAGATCAGGTCGTTTTCAATGGCGGCGCCATCATTTGCCCTGATCTCCACAAGAGCCGTATCCTGTCCGGCATATTCAAATACAACCGGGTACTCGGTATCGGAAAGAATATAGTGGCTGTCGGTGGAGATTTCTTTCAGGCAGTAGCTGCCAAAAGGCAGATCCGTCTTGCAGGCAGAAAGGCCGTTTTCGTCCACCGAGAGGATTTCCAGCAGGCCGCCAGCCGGGATAATGGAACCGTCTGCGGCAGTCAAATCCCCTTTTGCATAAAGGCCAAAGGTGACGACGGTGATTTCGCCGTTCATGCCAATACCGAACTTCTCATTCTGCTCCATGACTTTATCCAGAGAGACAAGGACTTTCTGGCGGTCATTATAGAAGCTGGCGGATGTTTCGGTAACTTCGATTTCCTGACCGGCATAGACAAGCTCGACGGCGCAGGCTTCGGTATTCAGCACCATACCAAAAGGTGCAGTAGTTTCGCGGATTTCATATTTTCCGAGATACAGAGGCTTGCTTTCTGCCAACCCATTTTCATCTGTGGTAATGGTATCTACCACCTCACCGGCAGAATAACGGAGGGTGCCGTCCGGCGTGACCACATCCTCTGCAGCGGTGATTTCATAGACCGCACCGGGCAGGCCCTGCACCTCGTAGACAGGCTGATAAATACCGTCGCTTTCGGTCACGGTGGCAAACACTTCGCCGGATTTGCTGATCTTGATGATCCCTTTCTGTGCCATGTTGGGCTTGGTAACTTCCACTACTGTCACGGAACTTTCCTCTGTTGCGTTGTCAGCGGTCACATCAAAGGAAACCGGGTCAGAGTTCAGCACATAGCCATACGGTGCGGATACTTCCACAAGGGAATACCCGGAACCATACTCCAGCTTTTCAGGCGTCACCAGATAGCCCTCGTCATTGGTGTAGAAGGTATCAATGGTTGTCGGTGTCGGGTAGGTGAAGGTCATTTCTACCTTGCTGCCGTCCGGACGATAAAGCTGGAAGCCTGCGCCTGCATAGGGAATGGTCTTGCCTGTCTCTGCATCTACCTTGATGACCTTGATATAGCTCTCAAAGTTGGCATTGTTGGCAAGGTAGCGGTAAACCTGCCCGTCCTTTGCGATATACACATCGAAGTCGGCAAGCAGCTCACGCCCCTCCCAGCCGGATACCTGATGGACGGTATAGATACCGTAAGGAAGCTGCTTAGTCTGTGCAAAGCCGTTCTCATCGCAAATGAGATAATCACGCTCGCTGTCTTTGGCGGCGTCATAGCTGCCGGAGGATTTCAGATATACGGAGAACTCTGCACCAGCTTCCGGGGTTTCCAGCTTGGTTTCGCCGTCGTCCGTGTGCTTGATGAGAGCAATACTGCCCTTGATGACCTGCTCATTCACATCATTGGCTGTGGAGTTGTATTCCACGGTATAAAGCTGGGGTTCCGCACCTACATGGTAGGAGGTTTCGTCCAGCAGATAGCCCTCGGACGGGCTGATCTCGCGGATGCTCCAGTCATCATCACAGACATAATATGCGGTGACAAACTGACCGTTGGCATCGGTGGCGTAAGTGTCGATGAGCTGGTCGCCCTTGTAAATGCCATAAACAGCACCGGCAAGGGAGGCGTTACCCTGGGGCGTTCCGGTTTCCCGGTCACTCTTGGTTACGGTGGCGCTCCACTTTTTCAGCACATTGGTGACGCTCTTTTCGGTGACGGTATTCCATTCCACCGCCGCCGTCTGGCTGTCGGGCACCACATAGCGGATCGGGGTATCCACTTCCTCCAGCACATAGCCGGAGCCGATCAGGACATCTTTGAAATACGCCTTGCCACTGCTGTCGGTCACAGCGTATTCGTCCACGGCAATCCCGGAAAGAGAGGTTCCATACAGGTGGAACTTCATGCCCTCCACCAGACCGTCCTCACTGGTCTTGGTCACAGTCAGGTTGCCGCGCTTCAGCACATTGTTGAAGGTCACCGTTGTGGTTTGGCCTCCGATGACCGTCACGCGCTGAACGCTTTGCGGCTCATACTTCTCATAGCTCTGCTCGGTCAGCGTATAAACGCCGGGAGTCAGACCATCGATCAGGATTTCGCCTGCCGCATTGGTCGTGACCGTCTGTTTGATTCCATTGCCTTCCACTGTGAAGGTGATGCCCTCCACCTTTCCATCCTCGGAAGTCTTTTTCAGGCCAATGGTTCCGGTGGGTGTTTCCACATTTAGATAAGCACTCACACCATCCGTGTTTTCTACTCCTGTAACCAAATCCTGCAAATTGGGATCACCATAGGCAATCAGCTTGGCACTCTCGCTGACAACAGGAATGTTATTTCGGGTCGCCGTAATGCGTACCGAACCTTTGAACGGGTCGGCAGCACTGATTGTCAGCGTGTTACCGGACTTGGAAACACTCACGCTGCGGTCAGAGCTGGAAAAGTCATACTCGGACAGAACGCCATTGGTATCCGTCAAGGTCAGCGTGTATTTTCCGTCCTTGTATTCCAGTTCCCTGGACGAACCATTCATAAAGCTGGGAACCGTGTTGTGCCTTGTCAGCATGGATACGATCTGATCATAGGCTGCCGTTGCTCCGCTGTTGGGATAATTGGAGCCAAAATGCAGAGAGTAAACCGTGGTATCTGTCTGTGCATAGGAGCCTGTGGAATTACGGCACCCGGTGACAAACTCCCATACAAGAGTCTGCGTGGCCAGCCACTTTTCATCGTCGCTGCCGGTCAGACTGTCACGATTGCCCTGATAACCATATAGAAGCGCCAGCCCCACAGCCTTTTTCTGACTGGCTGAAAGAGCATTCCATGTTTCAGATGAGTTTTCAGTCAACTGGTTTCCGGTTTTCAGCGGAACACCGGGCTGAATACAAAATGCCGTGGAACCATCCACATACATCCGGTACTTGTTCTTGCCCGTTCCACCGGCAGTATAACCATTGATCACGGCGCTGGAATTATAGTACATCGCATTTCCTGCCGAATCGTAAGTGCGGGTAAAGGAAATCGTACCCACATCCCCTGTCGCTGCGAACGCAGTCGCCGGCAACAGGGACAAAACTGTGACCGCAGCCATGACCATCGCTGCGGCCTTTTTGAATAACTGTGTGATTTTCATTGTTACCTTCAAATCCTTTCTGTGTGATTTTACCGGCTGAAAAGAAATCCAGCCGTGGTTTGACATTTGGGCCTTGGTCCCTGTCTCCATACCTCTATTCGTCACAAAGCCTATCTCTCTTTTTCGGCTGGTACAGCAGGTTTAGAGGGGGTGAGGTGTGGAGAGGGGGAGAACACCGAACCACTACTTGCAGAGAAAAGGGCAGACTTTCCCCTTGGCGGTGTACTTCTTCACTTATCGCTCCATATCCCGCTGGCGCTTGCGGTACAGTTCCAGTGCTTTCACGATGGTATCCTCCATTTTCTTCGCGGGCGTCCCCGGTGAGAAGAATTTTGAAATACGCTCTCTGGGTATCTTGAATTGCTCCACCTGATTCGGCTTTTCCTCCTGCATAATGGACAGCAGCACATTGGCATCTAATCTGCCCTCCTGGGAGAATTGCCGCATTTTGATAGCCTGGGCATGAGATGGTGTGCAATCCTCACTTTCCATGATTTCCAACAGGTCTTGCTGCTCTGTTTCAGTCAGATAAGAAAGCTCCACCGCAGGACGCAGGGCAATCTGTAAAACCTCCTTTTCTTTGAGAACAGAGTTGTCCACCAGCTCCAGAATATCAGGAATAAGGTGAGTCAGGCGGATATATCGAAACACTTGATCTCTGCTTTCTCCACTTTGCTGTCCAAGTTTTGCCGCCGTATCTAACTTTGTCGCCACTGGCGATAAAGTTAGATCCGTCCTCTGTCCCTGCCTTTTCATGGCGTCCAGCTTCATCTTATAGGCGAAGGCTTTCTCCGACGGCAATATCTGCTCTCTTTGCAGGTTGGAATCAACCATGACAATGGTGGCTTCATCGTCGGTCATATCCCGGACAATACAGGATAAAATCGGCTTTCCTGCCAGTTCACTGGCCATCTTACGCCTGTGACCGGCTATCATTTCATAGCCGCCATCCGGTTTGGGACGCACCAGAGCGGGGACAAGTACGCCGTACTGCTTGACACTCTCTACCATGTCCATCATGTTTTCATCCATTCGCACCTTAAACGGGTGGTCTGGGAAATCGCTGATTTCATTCAATGGAATGTCCAGGATGCTTTCCCGAGTGACTTCATCGCGCTCAGCCTGAGTGGTAAAGAGGTTATCTACACTCAGCAGATCGGCCACGCTGTTTTTCCCCAATCTCCATCACCTCCTTCACAAGCCCACGATACGCATCCGCTGCCCGGCCTCTGGGTTCGTGCTGAAAGATGCTCTTATCTGCTGTGCTGATCTCTGCCAGCCGCACCGTTGCCGGAATAACGGCATTCAGGATGGGCAGATGTCGTCCATAGCTCTCCCGAACCGACTTGACCACATCCTTACGGAAGTTGGTTTCATTGGCCATGGTCAGAAATACACCGCCGATTTTCAGCCTGGGATGGATTTGTCGCTTGATTTGCTGCACCGTACCCACAAGCTCCGTCATGTCCTCAGCGGCCAGGTAATCCGCCTGAACCGGGACAAGTACATAGTCCGAAGCTGCCAGCGCATTGATAACCAGCATTCCCAGGGAAGGGCGGCAGTCAAGCAGCACATAGTCATAGTTCTGCTTGACGCTGTCCACATACTGCCGCAGCACTGTCTCACGGCTCATGACATTCACCAGGCCGGTTTCCACAGCGGTCAGGGAACGATTTCCCGGCACAAAATCAAAGCCTTCGGGATGGTGCCTGATTTCCGTATGTCCATTAGGTGGAATGCCGCCAATCACATCATTCATCACATTGCCCAGCGTTTGGGGCAGTTCATGAGGCTTGCGAAGTCCCAGCATCTTGGTCAGATCACCCTGCGGGTCAACATCCATCAGTAGGACTTTCTTGCCTTCCATGGCCAGCCCTGCGCCGATGCAGTACACGCTGGTGCTTTTCCCAACGCCGCCCTTCTGGTTTGCCACAGAAATCACTTTTGTTTTCGCCATAACAGGTTCCTCCTTTACATAGATTTAGCCGCCTGCGATGCTTTTGTGCAAGACAGACGGCTATGTACGGGTATGAAAAAAGGCCGTCTACTCTTTTCAGAATAAACGGCCAATCTCAGTTTTGATTATGTAATTTTGATTTTTCTTGTTGGCGCTTCCATAACCTTCACGATCAGTTCATCCACGCAGTCGGTATAACGTCCCTCGCGGATGAGAGTGTTTTTCAGGCGAATCAGGCTTTGCAGCATCACGCTGATTTCCTCATCATCCAGATATAGATAACGCTTCTGTTTTTTCAGCATCACGATCAGCCCTCCTTTTATCTCCATCATATAAAAAGAACAGTGAATACGCAAATGTGAATCACTGCATAAACTCTAATAGGAAATTTCAAATTGGGTCAAATCAGGTGAAACCATATCAGATGTCTCTGCTGCTTTTTTGAACGACACTCATGCACAGCACGAGGGAGAAATCAGCAGTAGAACCACTTTCCCAAAAGCCAAGATTTGGAGCAAAAGTTCCCCCATCTGTTAACCAAAACGGTGTCAAAAACGCCGGTTCCCCCATCGTTAACTACTAAAAACAGGGCCAGATCACGCCAAATCCATTCAAATTGGGGCAAACGGTATCAGCGATTTTTGACATAGAAAAACCCCGGAAATAACGTATTTCCGGGGTTTTTGAAGCATTTTGATTGTAAAATCGCGACCAATTATCTCTTGGAGAACTGAGGTGCGCGACGGGCTGCTTTGAGACCGTACTTCTTACGCTCTTTCATGCGCGGATCGCGGGTGAGATAACCGGCGGCC
>ENA-OPNV01000822-OPNV01000822.1-human-gut-metagenome-genome-assembly--contig:-NODE-822-length-16038-cov-1.859100_pt1 | contig 16038 bp, 14 predicted proteins | sample MGYA00241542_ERZ501781 | MGnify/ENA primary metagenome ERZ501781 (study PRJEB25962, sample SAMEA2042609) | human gut metagenome | biome: human gut; feature: human-associated habitat; material: faeces...
ATTTGTCATATCTATCCCTCGCATCCATATACATGGTGCGGAATTTATAGTAATAAAATCTTCGTCCGTTTTTGCCGACTCTGACAAGCGATATGAGCACCGGGCCATGGTCACCTGTGACTATTTTGCCTATAAATGCAACAAGCCACACAGGCACTATAAGTATGCTTCCGGCCACACCAAACAGCAGATCTATCAGCTTTTTAATAAGCAGATGCCTTACGCGGTATGTCTTATTCTTCCATGTGACCACTGCGTATTTTCCAAGGAAATCCATATAGTGCTCACCGACCTTGGCCTCATACTCATTGACATTCAGGTGCACTGTCTTGCCCATCTCATTGAGCACTGTAACAAACTCTCTCTGCTTAAACGGATAGTTGTCCGGCAGATGTACAAACACTGAATCTATCTCTGCTGTTGATATCACCTGAAGCAGGTTATCGGCAGTTGCGACGACCTCTATCTTGTCTACTATCTCACCGACCATATCACAGTCCAGAATTGCAATATTCGATATACGAAAATCCCAGTTTCTTGTGGTCTTTATCTTTTTTATCACTCGCTCCACCTGGTCTGAGGTGGTGACAAGCATAATTTTCTCATTGGCCCCTGAGCGGTGATATTCCTTTGTCACCAGTCTTTTCAGCAGCTGTCTGACTATCACAGTGAATATGGTACTCAGTATGAAGGTAATACCCATCTGCCCTCTGGAGAAATATTCACTTGTTTTTGTAAAGTATACACAGCCGACTGTGATTGCACCCACATATACATACATTTTCAGGACATTGTATATTTCAGGAAATATCTTTCGGTTTATCAGATTATCATCTGCAAATGCCACGAAATGTACTACCACATATGCCACGAGCTCCACCAGAAAAAGTGTAAGATAGTGCTCTGTATGGTTTATAAGTCCTGTTCTAAAGAAACCGAACTTGTACCAGTTTGCAATCAGATAAGATGTAAACATCACAATTATATCAAGAAGTACCTCAAGGTACTGGATTATCCATTTTTTTGAGTTCATATCTTTCTCCCGGATTTTTCCTTATCAGCAGTATCTATACCGGCAAGCAGTACAAGCAGGAACGGATCATATGCCACCTCGAGCAGATGATGCTCCATAAAGGAGTGCACTCCAATCATGACTATTGCTGCAAAAAGCACATATTGCTTTGCCCCTATTGCCCTATGACCTATAACTATTAATAATATAAGCACTACAGCAAATACTATTATTCCATACTCAAACAGCATTCTAAGATACATATCATCTATAAAGAAATACTTTGCAGGGTCTATCCCGGTCGGGTCTGCAATGCCTCCCCAGCCCTGTTCCTCTATAAACTGTCCAAATGCCTTGATGCTATACTCACTCCACACTTTGTGGCTCACCATCAGCCTTTGAGATAGTACAGTGTCTATTTTAACCATTACAGCATTGCTCGCGCTATAAAAATAGCTCAGCGCCAAAAACAGACCCGCCCACACTATCGGCAAATATTTAAATATCTCACACACCCTGCGTGCCAGATTTTTCCTCTCAAGCAGATAAATCAGGCCTGTCAGAACCAGGAATCCTGTCAGGCACACTGTTCCCGTAAAGGCTCCTGCTTTTATATATATAAATACCCCTGCCACAATTACGATTAGCCATCTGAGCCCTGCCGGATATCTGTATTTTTCGTTTTCCCAAACCCTCTGCCATATACCAAGGCAGCTTACCGCCAATATCAGGTAAAATACATGTGCCGCAAAGTCCGTCGGATATATAATGCCGTATGAATGTCTGGCCGCCGCTGCATTTCTCGGTGAATAGCCTATCACATCCGCTATCACACCTGTCTGACTAGCTATAGCTGCCACTATAAGCATGACCGATACAACCGCCGTATATACCTTTAGTATATTGTCAAACCTCACATTTTTTGCCCCGGCAATAAGTAGTACCGGCTGCAGCAGTTCATAATAACCGGTTTGTAAGCCTACTATTCCAAATATAAGAACAACTACGGCAATTGCAAGCTGCTCTTTTCTGCTGTAATATCCGGAAAAAAGGACCTTGGCTCCTGTATACAAAACCATCGCTGCAAGAAAAAGCTTAAAGGTTCCTACCAGCACCTGCTGCGAGAACATAGTAGTCTCGTATACACATTTTGCCAGCACAATACCATATAATATAAAGTATCCTACATCCCATCTGTTAATTTTCTGTGTTGAAATCGATTTATTTTTGTCCATGAATGATATTTTACCATATTTGATATATAATTGCCACATTTCAAAAAATTATAACAAAAATTTAATAAAAGCTACAGTTTATGCGTCTCCGCTCAACTGTAGCCTTTAAAATCGACCTATTTAATTACTTCAGGTCATCATCTGTAATTGTTTCACCATTCATAACCTTCTGTATCAACTGTTTAGCATGCTCTACGCTGCTCTCATCCGGAATAGTAACATAAACTTTCTGAATAGGCATAGAATATGTTGTTTTCTTGGTACCCTGACCAGTTACTGCAAATGACTTAATATTCCAGCTTCCTCCCTCTGACAGCTGCATATTGATAAGAGATGAAATATCTGAGCTTTTAAAATCCATGGAAATCATTCCCTCAAGACTGTCAAGAATACCGGAGTAGTTGGTCAATAATGCCGTACTGTTTGTCATCTTATCTATTACTGCTGAAATAAGATCCATCTGATGGCGTCCCCTGCCATTATCTCCGTCCGGAAGATTATGCCTCTCACGGGCATATGCCAATGCTTCCTCTCCGTTTAATTCATTTGGACCCTTTGAAAACTTGTAAGAATCCATAGATGAACTAAATGCCTGTTCAGAATTCACAGTAACTCCACCTATTTGGTCTATAAGAGTCTCAAAACCTGTGAAATTAATCTGAGCATAGTAGTTGATTGTATCCAGATCATATACTGAAGCCAATGTCTTCATTGAACAATCTATACCATACAATCCACAATGTGTCAGTTTATCCTTTGTCCCATGAGATACCGACGTTTCAACATAGTAATCTCTAGGTGTATTTAACAATAACACCTGTCTACTCTCAGGATTGACAAAAGCCAGAATATTTACATCGCTTCGGCTCTTTGCAAGCTTCTTGCTTCTGGTATCTGATCCACTGATATATACAACGAACGGCTCCTTTGTCACCTGAACATCCTTTTCTGTCTTCTCAACCTCATATGTCTTAGTATAAGCATACAATACCTTTGTCTTTGTTTCAAAATCTTCATACCCCTCTGTATCTGTGATAACAGATACATATGAGGTATTGAGTATCATCGCCTTTACCTCACCCGAATAAAGGGCATCCACCATCTCTATTGCAGACGCATATGGCTTTGTATTGATTGTACTGTCTGTTTTTTTATTAATATCATCTATTGTTTCCTTTGTCTCTTCATATCCATATGAATCAGTATACGCAAAGGTATAATCCTTGGCATCATCAATAGTCTCAGCGGGATCATCCTTCATAACATAGACAACAATCTTATCCTCCATGACATTTTTATTTCCGGTCATATCATTAAGTGTGCCCATCACCTTGCTAAGCACAGACGTGCCATATAAGCTACATATGATAACCAGTATAGATATAAATGTTCCCAATCCTCGCTTAAAATAGCCCGACGCTTTTGGTTTCATTATGTTTTGTCCTAAGTGAACAAGTGCAAACACCAGGAACTCCATAATTAATAAACCCCCGGCTGCAAACATGATATACTTTGCAGGTAACATTTTTGTTTTTACAGCCATAGCAAATATCATAGCACTAGCAATAAGCTGTAAAACCAATAATACCCTTGCAAATATTATCCATTTTGTAGCCTTTTTCTTTTTCTTCATTTGTTTCTCCTTCTATCTATAAATACATAGTACTTATCTATTTTAACAAATGATTTTGATTTTTCAATATTTTAACAATGATTATAACAAAATTAATAATTTTTTTTAAAATTTAAATGTGTTTTCCAGTGTCTCCCACTTCTGATCCTTATCACTCAAGTTGATTGGTGTGCCATCCTCAAGTGTGTATCCGCTTCCGTCAGCGCTTCCCGGATACTCTCCGACAAGCTGTGGCCACTCGATGCCGATTGCAGGATCATTCCATGCAAGGCCGCTCTCATCTCCAAGGTGCCAGAAATCTGTTACCTTGTAGCAGAACTCTGCTACATCTGAGAGTACTAAAAATCCGTGTGCAAAGCCCTCCGGAATAAGGAACTGCTTCTTGTTCTCCTCTGTGAGCTCTACTCCGAACCACTTGCCGTATGTCTTTGAATCGCTTCTTAAGTCTACAGCCACATCAAATACTGAGCCTTTTACTGCACGCACAAGCTTTGCCTGTGGGTATTCCTTCTGGAAATGGAGTCCGCGGAGCACTCCCTTTGTGGAGCATGACTGATTATCCTGTACGAACACTCTGTCAATGCCAGCTTCCTGCATATCCTTTGAATTGTATGTCTCCATAAAGTATCCACGGTTGTCTCCATGCACTGTAGGCTCGATGATGCAAAGTCCTTCGATTCCACCTACGTTTTTCTGTACTTTAATCTGTCCCATGATTTCTATGTCCTTTCTTGTATTACGTGAACATCCCAACATCTAACTCAACCTCGCTACTTCGTAGCTTCTTTGCTCACTAAAATTCTATCTCCTGCAGATATCTGTGCAGCGCATCCTGCCATGTAGGGAGTGGCTTAAATCCATTCTCCACGAGCTTGCTCTTGTCCAGTCTGCTGTTAAACGGACGTGCTGCCTTTGACACACCGTACTCTGCTGTTGTAACAGGTGCTACTGTAAGTCTGTCCTCAGAATACTCTGTATGACCAAGCTCCACTGCCTGCTTAAAGATTTCCTTTGTAAAATCATACCAGCTTATATATCCACCCTCGTTTGTAGCGTGATAGTAACCGTATTTATCAGTCTCTATCATATCTACGAGCAATCTTGAAAGGTCGAGTGTATATGTCGGTGTACCAATCTGGTCACTTACTACTGTAAGCTTATCGTGTGTCTTGCCGACATTTAGCATTGTCTTGATGAAGTTCTTGCCGTTTACACCAAATACCCATGCTATACGCACTATAAAGTACTTCTCAAGTGTATTTGCCACTGCAAGCTCTCCGTCAAGCTTTGTCTGTCCATATACATTGAGTGGTGCATAGTCCTTGCAGTCAGGCTGCCATGGTGTGGTGCCCTGTCCGTCAAATACATAATCTGTGCTGATATATACCATCTTGGCATCTATCTTCTTGCAGGCATCTGCAATATTCTGTGTGCCGTCTGCGTTGATTGCATGCACCTTTGCTTTTTTATCATCATCCTCGGCCAGATCCACAGCTGTCCATGCTGCACAGTGTACTACTACGTCAGGCTTAAGCTCTGTGATTGTTTTTTCCACTGCATCACGGTCTGTGATATCGAGTGAGACATATGGCAAAGTTGTAACTGCTGTGCCATCGTCTGCTCCGCTATACTGTGGTGCTATATCTGTTCCGATTCCTTCGTAACCGCGTGCTGCCAGGTCGTTCATTACGTCGTGTCCGAGCTGACCTGCAACTCCTGTAACAAATACTTTCATTTTGGGTCTCCTTTTTACAAATATTCGTAAACAGGCCCAACATATATGCGCAATCCCGCATGCTTTGGCATGCTTTCCCGCTGCTTACGCAGCTAAGATTGCTTATATACGTTGTTCCTGCTCTATTCTAGAGCCTCAAAGAATCAAAATGCGCTTATGTAAGCGAGCTTACAACACGCATTTCGATTCTTCAAGGTTTACGAATAGCAGTTATCTATTCGCGTACATCTTCTCGTAATAGTTCTGGTACTCTCCACTGATGATTGTCTCCCACCACTCACGGTTATCAAGGTACCATTTGATTGTCTTCTTGATGCCGTCCTCGAACTTGGTCTCTGGAAGCCATCCGAGCTCGTTGTGAATCTTTGTAGGGTCGATTGCGTAACGCATATCATGGCCCTTACGGTCTCCTACGAATGTGATAAGGCTCTCCGGCTTATTGAGCTCCTTGCAGATAATCTTTACGATTTCAAGGTTTGTCTTCTCATTGTGTCCACCTACGTTGTAAACCTCTCCTACACGTCCGTTGTGGATGATAAGGTCGATTGCCTTGCAGTGATCCTCTACATAGAGCCAGTCACGCACGTTCTCGCCTGTTCCGTATACCGGGAGTGGCTTGTCATTAAGCGCATTTGCAATCATAAGTGGGATAAGCTTCTCCGGGAAATGGTATGGTCCGTAGTTGTTTGAGCAACGGCTGATTGTTACAGGAAGTCCATATGTGCGGTGGTAAGCAAGCACGAGTAAGTCTGCTGCTGCTTTTGATGATGAATATGGGCTTGATGTATGGATTGGTGTATCCTCATGGAAGAAAAGGTCAGGGCGGTCAAGTGGCAGATCTCCGTATACCTCATCTGTTGATACCTGGTGATATCTTTTAATACCATACTTGCGGCATGCGTCCATAAGCACTGATGTTCCGATGATATTTGTATCAAGGAATACCTGTGGGTTCTCGATTGAACGGTCAACGTGTGACTCTGCTGCGAAGTTTACAACCATATCAGGATGCTCTTCCTCAAATAATTTGTATACAGCGTCACGGTCTGTGATGCTCTCCTTTACGAAACGGAAGTTTGGATTGTCCATTACAGGCTCAAGTGTTGAGAGATTTCCTGCATATGTGAGACAGTCTAAGCATACGATACGGTAATCCGGATATTTGTTAAGCATGTGAAATACGAAGTTGCTTCCGATAAATCCTGCTCCACCTGTTACGATAATTGTCATTTTGATTTCCTCCTTAATATAACTGCTCGCGGTATTTTCCATCAAGTACATCCTTTAAGTACTGTCCGTACTGGTTCTTCTTTACGAGCTCATATGTCTTTAATACTTCATCCTTTGTAATCCAGCCGTTTAAGTAAGCGATTTCCTCAAGACATGCTATCTTGCGGTGCTGATGTGTCTCGACTGTCTTGACAAAGTTTGTGGCATCTACAAGACTCTCATGTGTTCCTGTGTCAAGCCATGTGAAGCCCTGTCCTAAAAGCTCTACATTGAGTGCCTTTTTCTCGAGATAGATTCTGTTAAGGTCTGTTATCTCAAGCTCTCCTCTGGCTGATGGCTTAAGGTTCTTTGCGTACTCTACTACATTGTTGTCGTAGAAGTAAAGACCTGTGACACAGTAATTGCTCTTTGGATGCTCCGGCTTTTCCTCGATTGAAATAGCCTTTCCCTCTTTATCGAACTCTACGATACCGAATCTCTCAGGGTCATCTACATAGTAGCCGAATACTGTGGCGCCCTTACCGCTCTTAGCGTTTTCAACTGCGGCCTTGAGTCTCTTATTGAGTCCGTGTCCTGCGAAGATATTGTCTCCAAGAACCATGGCTACTGTGTCATCACCGATGAATTTCTCACCGATAACGAATGCCTGTGCAAGTCCGTCAGGACTTGGCTGTACCTCGTAGGTGAGGTTGACACCAAACTGATGTCCGTCTCCTAAGAGCTCCTTGAATCTTGGTGTATCCTGTGGTGTTGAAATGATCAGAATATCTCTGATACCTGCATTCATAAGCACTGACATAGGATAGTAGATCATTGGCTTGTCATAAATTGGAAGTAACTGCTTTGATGTTACCATTGTGAGTGGGTAAAGACGTGTGCCTGAACCTCCCGCTAATATAATACCTTTCATGTTGTTCTCCTTCAAACTGAAACTACGTGCTACACTTGATGCTTTCGGTCTATAGAATCCACTGACCTGATTCATCATTTACCTGCATTATAAAAGGTGCCCCAAGGGCACCTTCAAGTACTTTTTTATATTTTTAGCATTTTTCACAAAATATATGCTTATAATATCCTGTTTTTGAATCATTTTCGTGCAATAAATACACCTGCATCCTTTGTGATATGGAACCCTCCCTCTGTCTTCTTTCTGACAAATGCCGCAAATTCCTTATAGCGGTCTACAATATACCTGTTCTGATTTCCGTGGCACGAGAGCACATACTCTATCACAGGCTCTGCTTTTTCTACCACAAGCTCATCCTCGTATCCATGCCAGCTTACCTCACCAAAGTATTTTCCAAGTATTGCCTCACCATTTTCTTTACCGAATTGCTCATACAGCCTTTCCGCTGACAGCTCTATACGGTCATCAAACTGCTGCACCAGGTCGTTTATTTCCTTCATATGCCGTGAGCTGTATGTACTGCACACAAACACGCCACCGGGCTTTAGCACCCTTAGGATTTCACTGCACACGGCATCCAGATTGTCACAATAGAACAGTACATGGTCTGCTATCACGCAGTCATACGATGCATCCGGCTTATACAGCCTGTGGGCATCCATCACCTCATATGTAAAGCGCTTGTCGTCTGCACCTACATTTCTCGTCGCATCCCTTACCATGCCATACGATATATCAGTCAGGGTTATCTGCATATCTGCCGGTATCCTGTCTATGTTCTGTGTCCAGAGAGAGGCATCACCACAGCCCACCTCAAGCACCTTTTCCCCCTCAAAAAAGCTGCACTCATCAAATACCCAGCTAAACCAGCTCACCGGATTAATCGAGAAATCCCTGTGCAGATTAATTCTGGCTGATATATTTGAAGCATCCCTGTACTGTTGCTTAAGCTTTTGCTCCATCTCGTTTATATTAACCAGCTCCAGCATATGGCTCCAGTCCACGCTTCGCCCCTCGTCTATCACCTCTGAAGCCTCCTGCAGTGCTGATTTCATAAGCTTCATCTGCTCTATCCTCTCCTCCACGAGACCCAGCTGCATGTGAAGCGACTCAGACATGACATTGCTGTCCGTGTTTCTGAGTGTCATCTCCTTGATATCATCCAGGGAAAATCCCAGATATTTGAGGAACAGTATCTGCTGTAGACGCGCAAAGTCGTCATCATTATAGAATCTGGCTCCGTTTTCGTTTACGTAGGATGGTTTTAAAATATTGTGCTCGTCATAGTACCTGACGGTCTTTTTTGTAATATGCGCTTTTTTTGCAAATTCTCCTGAGGAGTAGTAGCCGGGTAGTTTCATCGTTGCGTTGCCTTTCCTCTTATTTTCTTACTTTTGAACTTCCTATATCTAAGTATATCATAATTTTCTAATACAGGATTTATTAATATTTACTTATTTTCATTGTTTCTGCTTGTTTTTCCGGAAAATGTACTTATAATTATAATATCACTATGCAACAAGGAGAAAACAATGAAATACGATTATATAGTAGTAGGTTCCGGTCTCTACGGAGCCATCTTCGCCCATGAGGCAAAGGCTAAGGGCAAATCAGTGCTTGTTGTGGACAAGCGTCCTAACATAGCAGGAAATGTTTACACCGAAAAGCAGGAGGGCATAAATGTACACATGTACGGAGCCCACATATTCCACACCAATGACAAGAGGGTCTGGAACTACATCACACAGTTTGCTGAGTTCAACCGCTTCACAAACAGCCCTGTGGCAAACTACAAAGGTGAGCTTTACTCTATGCCATTTAACATGTACACCTTCAACAAGATGTGGGGTGTGGTGACACCGGAGGAGGCTGCTGCAAAGATTGAGGAGCAGAAAAAGGAAATCACCGGTGAGCCTAAAAATCTCGAGGAGCAGGCTATTTCACTCGTTGGACGTGATATCTATGAGAAGCTCGTGAAGGGCTACACTGAGAAGCAGTGGGGGCGTGATTGTAAGGAGCTTCCGGCTTTCATCATAAAGCGTCTTCCTGTTAGACTTACCTTTGACAACAATTACTTCAATGCTCTTTATCAGGGTATTCCAATCGGTGGATACACCAAGATGGTTGAGAATCTACTCGACGGCATTGAGGTCAGACTAAATACCGACTACCTTGAGCACAAGGCTGAGCTTGATGCTCTTGCTGACAAGGTTGTATACACAGGTCCGATTGACGCATACTTTGGCTTTAAGCTAGGTACTTTGGAATACCGCTCAGTGCGCTTTGAGAATGAGACCCTCGATATTCCTAACTTCCAGGGCAATGCCGCTGTCAACTATACAGACCGCGAGACTCCATGGACACGTATCATCGAGCACAAGTGGTTCGAGTTCGGTAAGGATGAGGATGGAAATGATCTGCCAAAGACTATTATCAGCCGTGAGTACTCTTCTGAGTGGAAGGCCGGCGATGAGCCTTACTACCCTGTAAACGATGAGAAAAACGGACAGCTCTACGCCAAGTATAAGGAGCTTGCCGATAAGGAGACCGGTGTTATATTCGGTGGTCGTCTCGGCGAGTACAAGTACTATGATATGGATACTACCATTGCTTCTGTACTTAATATGTGTGAGAAGGAGCTTGGCTAATAATTTAGCTTCCCACAAAAGACTTTGTTTATGTCATATTCAAAAGCGCCATGGCAATTTACCATGGCGCTTTTATTTACAATTTTTTTCCGGCCAGATTTATCTCAGCCGCAGGAATATGCTCCCTCAGGCACTCATATCCATACTCCTTCGAATATGCATATATAGCCGGAAGCTGTCTTGACAGAAAGAGTGCCGGTGCTTCTGTCACAGAGTATGCGCCACAGTGCCCGAACTCAAGAACATCGCCAAGCTCAAGCTTCTTAAGCCTCACCTCGCGTACCAGCACATCTGCCACTGTACAGAGGCTTCCGCATAGTGTATAGTCTGTGTCCGGCAATTGTGTTAATTCTTCCTCGGTTCTTTCTTCATTTTCTGATACTTCACAACCATTGAATGTGTTTCCTATCGGACCTGCTGTTCCTTTTATTTCTCCGAATTTTTCACCAAAATATATTTCGTCAGCTCTATATATACTAATCGGTGGCACCTGCATAGCCATCCTCTGCCCGAAGTAATTCAGATGGTGGATTCCTCCATCCAGAATCGCATAATTGGCATCACCTGTCGATTTTAAGTCCTTTACCTGTGTGTAGTATTTACCACATGAGGCTGCAAGGAAACGTCCCATCTCAATGCCAAGCGGATATTCCACAGCAAATTCTCTAAGCACCTCTGCTGCCTCATCAAGCGATTGTTTTTCCTTTTCCTGCCAGTCTTCCTCAAAATACTCCACGCAAAGTCCCGGGCCATACTCTACAAGCTGTGGCTCAAAGCCGTATTTTTCTTTTAATACGCTCAATGCAGACTTTATTTTTTCCAAGTCCTTATTTATTTTGCGAAGACTCTTCTGTGTGCCGGAATAGTAGTGGATGCCCATTACCGCAATGCCCTTAAACTCATCCGGATGCGAAATGATGTATTCAATATCCTCAAGCGACATGCCAAACTGGTTGCCACTTGTCAGGCGCAGTATGACCTTTGCCTTCTTTTCGACCAATCCGGCTTCCTGCGCGCCTTCAGACATACATTCAAGCATCACCTCTGATATCAGCATCGCATGTCTTATGCTTTCACAGGTCAGTATGCCGGCGCCATATGAAACTGCTTGCTCTATATCGCATTTTTCCTTCATCACACCTGAATAGATGATGCTCTCCGGCTTCACGCCAAGTGCTATACATATCTCAAGCTCTCCCGGGCTGCACACTTCCACATGGTCTAAGCCCTCCGGCAGCCTGTGAAGCAGGAATGGATTTGCCTTTATCGAAAAGCAAAGCGGTATCCTACGTCCTCCTTTACAATCAAGAGCAGCCCTTATCATGGCTGCTCTTTTTGCAAACTCATCCGTATCAAATACATAGTACGGTGTCTGTCTCATATGCTTTATTCCTCCACAAGCTCTTTCACAAGCTTCTCGATTGCATCTACTGAGTTGAAATTCTCAGGAATCAGATCCTTTGGTCTGATTGTGATGTCAAACTCATCTGTCAGCTCCGATACGAGTGAAACTATATCAAATGACTCAAGAATTTTGTCATCGATCAGCTTTGTCTCCTTCTCAAAATCCACATCCGGTCTTAATTCCTCTAAAATCTCTAAAATTGTGTCTCTCATTTTACATTTCCTCCAGTTTTTTCATATCATATTTTCCGTTTGGAAGCTTAGGAAGCTGCTCCAACTTCTTGATTTTCCTTGGCACCATAAAGCCCGGGAGCTCGTCCCTCAGTGCCAGCGCAAGGCTTCTCCTGTCACAGTCACCTGTGTAGAAAAGTATCAGCACCTCTTTTGCTTTATTATATATAACGCAGCTTTCTGCTACTCCCTCGACCACATTGGCGGCATGCTCCACCTCATCAAGCTCCACACGGTGTCCCATGTGCTTTATCTGGCGGTCCATACGTCCACAGAAATGAAGTATGCCATCCTCATCGAGCCTTCCGTAATCCCCTGTGCGGTACATACGCTCAGGATAAGCCTTGTTGAGTGGATTGAGTGTAAATGCCGCAGCTGTCCTCTCCGGATCATTATAATAACCCAGCGCCAGGATTGGTCCACATACGCATATCTCGCCCTGTTCTCCGACAGCCGGCTCATTTCCATGCTCATCTATCAGGAAAACCCTGTAATTGTCATAGGCTTTTCCTATAGGAAGCACCTCGTCATCTTCCACTGTATGATCCACGCTATAGTATGTGCATGATGCTGTGGCCTCTGTCGGTCCATACTGGTTCACAAAATGCGCTTCCGGCAGATTTTCCTGCCATTTCCTGAGCACCCTGCACGGCATCACTGAGCCTGAGAAGCAGATTTTTCTAAGACTCTTAAGCCCTACTTCCTCAAATGCTCCAAGCGATGTGAGGATGGTAAATGCCGAAACACTCCAGCCGACACTGCTGACCTTCTTATCATTCATGTAATCAAACAGGGCATTTGGCTCCATAAAATACTCTTTTGGAATAATCGCTGTGCTGCAGCCGGTCTTTAGCGGCAGATAAATGTCCCTGATTGCCGCAATATAGTCAAGCGGCGACTGATTGCCCAGCACATCGTCGCATTCAATATGCATCACATCACAATATGCATTGATGTATGTCATAAGTGACAGATGTGATGTCATGACTCCCTTTGGATTGCCGGTGGAGCCTGACGTGTAGATAATGTACAGCGGGTCTGTCATGGACATCTGCCTGCGGACTGTTGCGAGCTTCTCCAGTGCGCTGTCATCTGTTTTTCCTGCACAGCCTGCCACAACACCACCATCTGTATCGTTCTCACTATCCGTCACAGCGTCTCCTGCTGATTCACTGATTTTACAATTACTATCAGCGCACGCCACCTGCTCGAAGCGCGATATATCCTCAGCAACAAATATCTGCGGTCTATCGAAGCCCTCTGCCTTTGCCAGCTCATCCACTATGCTCTCCACATGCTCAAGGCTTTCCCTGTCTGCCACAATAGCCCTTGGACACAGATTTTCAAGTATTTTTTCAATTCTCTTGTCAGGAAGCGATGCATCAATCGGCGCATACGGTCTGCCTGCATATGCCACTCCCAGGAAGTATGCCGGTGTCACCATTTTCCTTCCGGCAAATACTGCAACAGGAGTTCTGTCCACTCCAAGCTGTTCTACCAGATATGCTCCTGTATTTCTTGCTATATCATATACCTGCCTAAATGTAATGCTGCTTTCAGTATCCGAAAATACAGGCTTGTCAGGGTATTTTGCCACTGTGGCCTCAAGCCACTCCAGTACGTTTTTCATCTTAGTCCTCTTTCATGCATTAATAAACGTTGCCAAAAAAATTATAGCACATAACATCCGAAAAAAATGTCATGTGCTATCGAATTAAGAATTCTTAAGAAAGCCTTAATTTTTTTCTGTAGGTTTTTCTATATTTGAATCTCCTATTAAATATATCGGTCTGTCCTTTGCCTCGAGATAAAGCTTTGACAGATATAATCCCAAAATGCCTATGCTAAGCAGTTGTATCCCACCTATAAAAAGTATGATAACAACGGTCGAAGCCCAGCCTGCTACCGGATCTCCGAATACAAGTCTCCTGATAATGATAAAGAGCATTGCAATTATTGCGACAATAAAGCTGAACACTCCGGCTATTGAAGCCATGTATAGCGGAACATTTGAATGCGATTCCCAGCCATGCCGCAAACCGCACCGGGGCCGTGGAAAATGCCACGATTCCGTCAATAGCATAAATAAATAATCCCCAAAATGACCATTTGGTAGTTCCGCACACACGCTGAATATTTTCAAACTCAAGCCATTTGACCTTGAATCCTACCCAGCCAAACAGCCCCTTCGAAAACCTATTGTACTCTTTTAGCGATAAAAGAGCATCCACATATTTCCTATTCATCAGCCTGTAGTCACGTGCCCCATCAACCATATTGGCCTTTGATATTCTGCTCATGAGCCTGTAAAATTTTCTTGCAAAAAAAGATCTAATCGCTGGTTCACCTTTGCGTGTCACTCGCCTTGTACCGACAGCATCATAGCCCTCTTTTGTAAGGACCTGATACATCTTCGGAAGCATTTCCGGGGGATCCTGAAGATCTGCATCCATTATTGCCACATATTCACCCACCGCATGCTGCAAGCCTGCATACATGGCTGCCTCCTTGCCAAAATTACGCGAAAATGATATGTATTTCACACCGGAATCATTTGTGGCAAGCTCCTTTGCAACATCAAGCGTACCATCCATGGAGCCGTCATCCACTATAATCAGCTCATATGACAATCCCGATGTCTCACTCGCTTGACTCATCTGATTAAACACCTGAGTTATTTTATTATAAAAAAGAGGCAGAGCCTCTTTCTCGTTAAAGCATGGTACCACAATGCTTATCTTATTTTTTTCCATACCAGCCACCCTGCATATAATATCAAATAAATAAAAAATCCGATTGCTGATCCTGCCGTATTTGTCACAAAATCATCAAGCTGACAATATCCCCTGCCGGTAACCAGCTGCGTGTACTCAATTGCTGCGCTTATAAAAGCACCAACAGGTATTGTAAACCATCTCATCCAATTTTTAAAAACCAGTGGAAACAAAAGCCCAAATGGTATAAACAATACTATATTTTCTATAAAATAAGCGTGCATCTGAAGTGTCATGCCCCATGTGCTCCACAGCACCATATCGGCGACACCGGTTCTGCTTCCCGGCTCCCTTGAATAATACACTATCATTATAAGCGTATACATATAAGCCACAAAGGTGCCGCAGAACAGCATATGCCAGATTTTACCCACTATCTTTTTTCTTCTCTCATCTGCCTGTGATACCTCTCTCATTGTGAAAAGATATCGCAGCAGACACACAAAAATATACATCGCAATGCAGATTAAAGCCAAATATACCGCTGACGGAAGATATTTGAACTTTTCCTGTATGTCTCTTATTATATAATCCTTTAAACTCAATGTCCTTTTTTTTGCTCCAGCTGTCGTTCATCGTCCTTTTTCTGTTCGTCATCAGACATATGACTCACTTTAATAATTATACACAATATTATGCCAATTACAATAATACCGGCACATAATATAAAAATAATTAAGATTTCAGGCATAGGCTATTTCCTCCGGCAGAATTTAATTACTATTCTCTCTACAGATTAAATTATATCCACTTAATTTATCTTAATTCACTCTTTTATGAACCTTGATAATAGCAAAAGCTGCATGATATTCTCACACAGCTTTTGTATATTACGTGTATTATCTTTGGCATTAACCTTTATTTTAATTTTGCAACGACCATATCCACATATTTCTGACAGATTTCCTCGCTCTCTGCCTCAACCATGACACGGATAACAGGCTCTGTGCCTGACTCACGCACAAGTATACGTCCTGTATCGCCAAGCTCTGCAGTAACCTGGTCGACAGCCGCCTGAACCTCAGGATTGGCAAGAGCCTCGGCCTTGTCAGCTACGCGCACATTCTGAAGTACCTGCGGGTAGATGCTAAGCCCCTCACAGAGCTGGCTCATCTTCTGTTTTCTCGCCATCATGACCTCCATCATCTTAAGGCTGGTAAGGATACCGTCGCCTGTTGATGCATACTTAGAGAAGATGATATGTCCTGACTGTTCTCCGCCGATGC
>ENA-OPNV01000844-OPNV01000844.1-human-gut-metagenome-genome-assembly--contig:-NODE-844-length-15719-cov-2.167390_pt1 | contig 15719 bp, 9 predicted proteins | sample MGYA00241542_ERZ501781 | MGnify/ENA primary metagenome ERZ501781 (study PRJEB25962, sample SAMEA2042609) | human gut metagenome | biome: human gut; feature: human-associated habitat; material: faeces...
CTATTTTACTGCATCCCTGCCACAACCGACTTCTGAACGGTTCTGTCATGCACCACAGATAGAGGTTCAGTATAATATCCAAAGCGAGCAGGATTTTTATTGACATGTTCATTCTTCTGTCGGATTAAGGTTGTTATTTCGGTAGATATTGTCAATGTCATCTTTGAATACCTCCAAATGATGGCACAGGATGTTTTCCACATAGCTGCTGATGGTCGCTTTGGATGAATCCATCAGATGGACGATTCTCATGAGCCTGCGATGGGTGTTTGCTGTGATATATAACGGCTTCCGGTAAGTGAAATCCACCCGGTTGAAGAAATGTTCGTCATAATCTTCCCGTGTTTTTCTTTTTCGCTTTCCAAGTTCTGTACTTTTGGGAGAAACAGTGCTTTCCGATTGTTCAGGTAGTTCAACAACCGGTTGTACGTCTTCCTTTTCTCCCGGCTCTTTTGGTTCTTCCTGCCCGATACTGCTTTTCCTCTCATCGGACTTCGGTCTTTTGTTTGCAGATACGTTGTCCGCCGAATCCACGGGAATACCTTGTGATACCCGTTCAAGAATTTTGGTATAATCTGTCTTATTGTTCTCCGGCATGGTCGTTTCTGTTTAATCCTACAATTTGTTTTACTTCTTCTATCAGGCAGTCGATATTGCTCCCCCTGACCAATTGTTTGTCCGGTGGGAATATGGTCGAGAGGAAAACCGCATCATTGCCCGATACGGACTGTTCCTTGTCGTATCGGGCTGACTGCGGGATGACCGTATCCAGCAGGGAGAGCTTGAAGTCACAGATTATTGTAGCGTAATGTTCCAGCCACTCTTTACGCACACGGGAATCCACCCTGTTCCAGAAAAGATGGACGGATTTCAGGTTCAACTGCTTGTGTGAGGCTATCAGCTCGGTTACGGGGATAATGAACGAGAGGGTACTCTCCATAGACATACGGGAGGGGGACATCGGCACGAACACATAGTCCATATTCAGGAAGGTGGACACCACTCCCTCGTTATTGATTGTTCCCGGCAGGTCGAAGAATACCACGTCATATTCCATGCTCTCGGATGCAAGGAACTCATTGGCTTTGGATATGCCCTCTTCGGGACGGGCACAGACTATCGGGTAGGTCTGCTTGTCGATGGCTTCCAGCAGGGTTACCGCCTTTGCCTGATAGTAGAGGTTGTTTTCCAACTGGCGGATTTCACGTTTGCGCATTTCGTAGATGCTGCATTGCGGATAGTCGCAGTCGATAACGGCGACATTATATCCGTGGGCATAATGCAGGAGGCTTGACGCAAGGGCGGTAAAGGTACTTTTGCCCGCTCCTCCCTTTTGGGTGGAGAAAGCGATGAACAACGTTTTCTGTTTCATAAATCTGACTTTTTAAAAAGATACATACTGTTAATTTTCAATTTTTCCGGTTTTATTTCTAATTGGAGATTTTGCAAAAAGCCATTCATTCAGGATTGGCAATCTGCCTTTTTGAGAATTGGATTGTTTGCTTGTTTTCATGTTTATAAACTTTCAAGCTGTCAAATACTCAAATTTGCGGATTGCCTTTCCTTCAAATTTCCAAACGGTCGGCAAATATAAATCACGAATATGTATCGTTCCAAATATCAGATGTTTATGCGGTATTGTGCCGTATTCTGCACATGGATTACAAGGAGTTGCCTGTTTCCATGTTTACAAATTACCAAGTTGTCAAACTTGAAAACTGTAAAACTTAGGGTATGAAAGGATGGGGAGGTAATCAATACTAACTTCAATCCGTCATAAAGACGGATTTTTGAGTTCATTGGAACTCAGCAAGGTGTCTGTCTAGTTACTCAAAAGGCAGCGAGTAACCCGCCGCACCTTGCCCTTGCAGGGAGTAATCGCCCTCCGAAGTCGGGCGATTGTAAAAAATTGGATAAGGGTGTGAAATAATTGTTCTTGATAGTAATGCTACTAATCTTCTTTTTCAATATATTTGCAGTAAATACCAATATGAAGTATTATGAAACAAAATCAAATCAACCGGCTTAAAGTAGTTCTTGTAGAACAAGGCAAGACAGGGAAATGGCTATCCGAGCAGTTAAGTAAAGACCCTTCTACTGTTTCTAAATGGTGTTCTAACAAGATACAGCCATCATTGGAGGTTCTTGATAAGATAGCAATTCTCCTGAATGTTGATAGACGGGAATTGATTAATAAAAGCAAATAACATATATGACATTCAAAAATATACTTAATAAATTCCGCAAATATGCTTTCTCAGAGAGAGATAAAGGCGATAAGTTTGAGAAATTAATGCAAGCATACTTGCAGACCGACCCTAAATATGCTACCTTTTTTTCAAAGGTTTGGCTTTGGAACGAATTTCCATTTCGTAAGGATTTTGGTGGTAAGGATACCGGAGTAGATTTGGTTGCTTATACGCATAATGGGGATTATTGGGCTATTCAATGTAAATGCTATGCAGAAAATACAACCATAGACAAGCCAGCGGTGGATTCGTTTCTTTCCACATCGAGCAGAAGTTTTATGGATACATCTGGAAAGACTGCAACTTTTGCCCATCGCCTTTGGATTTCCACCACCAATAATTGGGGTATCAATGCCGAAGAGGCTATCCGTAACCAGCAACCGGCAGTTTCCCGTATCGGTTTATCCCATCTGGAAAGTGCTCCTGTCGATTGGGGTAAGTTGGAAAAAGGATTATCAGGTGAAGCATCTCGATTGGTCAAGAAAGAACTTTTCCCTCATCAAAAAACGGCATTAACTGAAGCGCATCATTATTTTAAAGATAATGATAGGGGAAAGCTGATTATGGCTTGCGGAACAGGCAAAACATTTACATCGCTAAAAATTGCAGAAAATGAAACAAATGGGAAGGGATTTATCCTATTTTTAGTGCCGTCTATCGCTTTACTCGGGCAAACATTAGAGGAGTGGTATGCCGAAGCCGACGAACCGATAAAAGCAATATGTATTTGTTCGGATGCTGAAGTTTCAAAGAAGAAAACCAAAAGCGAAGATCTGGATGGATACAGCACGGTGGATTTGGCTTTACCTGCTTCAACCGATGTCGAATCTATTATCTGCCAACTCAAAAGCAATTCGCAAAACGATTGTGGAATGACAGTTGTCTTCTCTACTTATCAATCCATCGAGGTTATTGCAAAAGCGCAGAAAGCCTACAAGCAGGAAATTGGAGATAAAGCTATATTTGATTTAATTGTTTGCGATGAAGCCCACAGAACCACTGGCGTTACATTGGCAAAAGAAGATGAGTCTGCCTTTGTTAAGGTTCATAACAATGATTTTATAGAAGCAAAAAAAAGATTGTATATGACCGCAACACCTCGCCTGTATAGCGATGACAGCAAATCCAAAGCCGCACAAGGGGATGCTATTCTCTGTTCTATGGATGATGAGCGTATTTATGGCGGAGAAATTTATCGTATCGGATTTGGCGAAGCTGTCAATAAGGGAATGCTGTCTGATTATAAAGTACTGATCTTGACTGTCAGTGAAAATGATATGCCTGTTGCCGTTCAGAAAATGGTAGCTAATCCGGAGAATGAAATATCATCGGATGATGTATCAAAGCTGATAGGTTGTATCAATGCGCTTTCCAAACAGATTTTAGGGGATGCCGGTATCATAAAAGACAGTGATCCTGAACCAATGAAGCGTGCGGTAGCTTTCTGCCCGAATATACAGGCTTCAAAAAAGATAACAAATACGTTTAATTCAACTCTGGAGTCTTATTATTCAGAGTTGTCCGAAGAGCAAAAAGATAAGATTGTAGCTGTCGCCTCCGATCATATTGACGGAACAATGGCGGCTACTATACGCCAAGAAAAACTGTCGTGGCTTAAAAGTGTGCCTGAAGATGAAAAGGAGTGCCGTGTATTGACGAATGTTCGCTGTTTGAGTGAAGGAGTAGACGTTCCATCTCTTGATGCGGTCTTGTTTTTGTCGGCACGGAATTCGCAAGTCGATGTCGTCCAATCGGTAGGACGTGTAATGCGAAAATCGCCGGGAAAGAAATACGGATATATCATTATTCCGGTGGTAGTGCCTGCTGATGTTGCTCCAGAAAAAGCATTGAACGACAATGCTCGTTATGCGGTAGTCTGGACGGTATTGAATGCCCTGCGTGCTCACGATGACCGTTTCAATGCCACAGTCAATAAACTGGAACTGAACCGAAAGAAGCCCGAACAGATTGTCGTAGGTCGCCCCGATTATACCGGAAGCAGTAATAAGGAAGGATATTCTTCTGAAAAAGGCTCAGAATTAAATCGGCAACTGGCCATTCAATTCGAACAATTACAAAGTGTTCTTTTTGCCCGAATGGTTCAAAAAGTTGGCGATAAACGCTATTGGGAACAGTGGGCAAAGGATGTGGCAGAGATTGCCGAACGACATATCGAACGTCTCAAGCGATTGATAGCACACGATAATGAGCACAAATGGGCTTTTGAACAGTTTATGGACGGATTGCATAAAAACATTAATCCGTTCATTACTGCCGATGAGGCAATAGAGATGCTTTCTCAGCATATTATCACCAAACCGGTCTTTGAAGCGTTGTTCGAAGGCTATTCCTTTGTAAAAAACAATCCGATATCGCAATCCATGCAAGTTGTTTTGGAATTACTGGAGAGTGATGTTACGGATAAAGATACTGAAATACTTCAGAAATTCTATGATTCCGTCCGTACCCGTGCGGATAAAATAGACAATGCAGAGGGAAAGCAAAGGGTAATCGTTGAACTTTATGATAAGTTTTTTAAGACCGCTTTCCCGAAAATGGTTGAGAAACTGGGTATTGTTTACACTCCGGTTGAAGTAGTAGATTTCATCATCCGCTCGGTGGATGAAGTCTTGCGTAAAGAATTCAATCGCTCTTTATCAGATGAAAATATACATATTCTTGATCCCTTTACAGGAACAGGAACTTTTATTACCCGTTTGCTACAAAGCGGATTAATCTCCACTAAAGATTTAGAACGTAAATACAGCAAGGAAATACATGCGAACGAACTTGTATTGCTGGCATACTATATTGCAGCAGTAAACATTGAAAATACATTCCACGACCTGTTGAAAGAGCAGAACCGGTACATTCCTTTTGATGGGATATGTCTCACGGATACTTTCCAATTGGGCGAAAGCAACGAAAGCGAGAAGCTTTTTTCAGAAATGTTTCCACAAAATTCCACTCGTGTCATTGAGCAAAAGAAAGCTTTGCTTCGTGTTATCATGGGCAATCCGCCTTATTCTATTGGGCAGAAGTCGGCTAACGATAATGCTCAGAACCAGAGCTACGCAAAATTAGATGCTAAAATTGCGGCTACTTATGCGTCAGCCTCTTCCGCAGGGCTGAATAAATCGTTGTATGATGCCTATATCAAAGCATTCCGCTGGAGCACTGACCGTCTTGACCCTATGAATGGCGGAATAGTAGCCTTTGTGTCAAATGGAGCGTGGTTGGACGGAAATAGCACAGATGGTTTCCGCAAATGCCTCGAACGAGATTTTTCGACAATTTATGTGTTCAATCTGAGGGGAAACCAACGTACCAGTGGAGAACTCTCACGTCAAGAGGGCGGTAAAATATTTGGTTCGGGCTCACGAACCCCTATTGCAATTACGATACTTGTCAAAAAGCCTAAAGCGGACAAAACTCCGGCAACAATTCACTATCACGATATTGGGGATTACCTGAGTCGGGAAGAAAAATTGGCTATTGTTCAGAAGTTTGGCTCTGTCGGGAAGATGGAGTGGCAGAGGTTAAAGCCAAATCAACACGGAGATTGGCTCAACCAGCGTAATGACGCTTTTGAAAGTTTTATTCCGTTAGCTCCTGAAAAAAAATTCGACACTGCGTCTAAATCGGTATTTACCACCTATGCCATTGGTCTTGCATCAAATCGGGATGCTTGGGTTTACAACTTCTCTAAAACAGAATTGGAGCGGAATATGAGGCGGATGGTTGAGTTCTATAATGAGCAGCAACGAGATTATAGAGTAGCTTTACTGGCGAACAACAATCTTTCTGTCGAGGATTTTATTGACACGGATACAACAAAGATAAGCTGGACAGTAAATCTTAAGAAAGATATTGAGAGAGGAACTACTATTGAATATGAATCAGAGATACTACAATCTAACTACAGGCCATTTTGTAGACAGAATATATTTTTTGATGAGCATTTTATTGAACGTCCCGGACTAAGCAAAAAACTATTCCCTTATGCAGGTGTCGAGAATAGAGTAATCTGCGTTTCTTGTGTAGGTTCAAACAATGGCTTGTCTGTATTAATTTCAGAAAACCCTCTCGACCTTCACTTTAATGGAGATACACAGTGCTTCCCATTATACCACTACGAAGAACGTGAGATTGAGAGTCCAACGCTGTTTGATGATGCTGAAAATACCATTCATAATAACTTTGTGCGTCGTGATGCTATTTCCGATTTTATTCTGGAGCGTGTACGAAAAGCATATGGAGGGAAAATAACCAAAGAGGATATTTTCTACTACATATACGGCATACTTCATAGCACAGAATATCGCACCGCCTTTGCCGCCGACCTTAAAAAGATGTTGCCCCGTATTCCATTAGTGGATGAAGCTCGTGACTTTTGGAGTTTCAGCAAAGCAGGCAGAAACTTGGCTGATTTACACTTGAACTACGAAACACAACCAGCAGCACAAGGTGTCATTGTTACTTATGGCACAATTCCACAAGATGAATTAGAAAAAGGATTGCAATCGGGCGAGCTAAAGGATATAAACTATCTGGTAGAAAAGATGCGTTTCCCATCCAAAGGCGACAAAAGCCGTATCATTTACAACAGCCAAATTACAATAGAAAACATCCCTCCCGTAGCTTATGAATATGTAGTAAATGGCAAAAGTGCCATCGAGTGGGTTATGGAACGCTACGCCATTACCACCCACAAGGATAGCGGCATCACCAACAATCCTAACGATTGGGCAACGGAGCACAATAATCCCCGATATATTCTGGATTTATTGCTTTCTGTTATTTCGTTAAGTGTGGAGACGGTGGAGATAGTAAATGGATTACCGAAATTAACCTTTTAAATGTCTGATAAGATGGAACATAAATATAATAAAGGCTCTGAGTGGCGTAAATGGGATTTGCACATACATACTCCATGTTCTATTTATCAAAACTATGGCGGAACTGATTCGTTTAATAAATTTATAGATGCACTTGAACGATTACCCAAAGATGTAAAGGTTATTGGCATTACAGACTATTATTTCATCGATGGATATGAAAAGGTAATGGAGTATCGACAAAAGGGGAGACTTTCTAATATTGATAAAATTTTTCCCATATTGGAGTTTAGAATTGATACTTTTGGAAGTGGCAACGAGAATAAACTGCAAAAGATCAATTTACATATCCTTTTTGATATTGATGAAGATAATTTGAAAGAGGAAATCAAGAAGATTCGAGAGGAATTTATTTCACAAATTCCAATATCTTCCATAGATAAACATAAAACAAAAATGTTATCTATTGATAATTTTACAACTGAAGGAGGTAAGGATTTACAAAAGGGATTTAGCGATTTAGTTCCACCGACGGCTAAAGTTTTTGAGTTGTTGAATTGTGAGACATGGAAGAATAAAACATTTACATTTTTGGGCTATAAAGAATGGTCTAATTTAGAAAAAAACAATCAACTAAAGCCGTTAAAAGAAGACCTTTACAATAGAGTTAATGCCTTTTTATCAGCGACTCAAAGAGAAACTTTTTTGAATTGCCAAAAATGGCTTAATGAATATGGAAATAAAAAGCTTCTCCATTCTGGAGATATTCATGATTTTTCTTTTTTAGATACTGCAAACACCAACGAGAATGGTGATATTGTTCAATCGACTAATTATTATTGCGATACATGGATAAAAGCAGACACTACCTTTGACGGTTTGAAACAGATTATATGCGAGCCTGAAGATCGAGTAAAATTCAGATCGACCATCCAGATGATAAGAAGGGCTATAATATCATTGAGAAAATTAAATTTGTAGATACTTCTGGGCAAGATAAATTTCCATGTGAGGAGATTGGTTTGAGCAGTGGACTTAATGCAATTATTGGAGGTAAATCATCTGGAAAATCATTGTTACTTCACTTGATAGCTTCAGAAATGGGCAATAAAACAGACATAAAGAACTATGAACAAGTAATTAAAAATACATCAATAGAGATATATTATAAAGATGATCCTACCCGAAAGAGAACAAAAGATGACGCTCGTATAATAGAATTTTTACCGCAATTGCATATAGAAAATCTTGTTCGAAATCAGGAATATAAAAATACGACTTATCGTTCTTTGAACGAATTTATAGAGAATCTAATAAAGCAAGATGAACGTATTAAAGCTATTTTTGAAGAATCGAATAATATAATCACAGAAGCAATCTCTAATATCGAATCTGCCATAACTGAATGGGGTAAATTAGATACCCAACTAAATACTGCAAAAGAAGAGAGAACTAAATTGGGAGATAAGAAAGCTATTGAGAATGAGATTGACAGGATTATAGGAAAAATAAACGAATTAACTAAAAATGCAGGCTGGACTCCTGAAGAAAAAACGCTATATGATAAACTAATAGCTGATAATCAAACACAAGAAGTAAAAAAGAAAGCATTAGAACAAACAAACGAAGAGTATAGTCGTTTAGAGAATTACATTATTAATCAAATAAATAATGATATATGCAGCGCAATTAGATTTACAAGTGAAAATGAAGCTGTTAATGGAGTATTTACAGGTTTTAAGGACTTACTAAATAAGTCACTTGCTGAAATAATAACATCTTCATCTGCGCAAATAAAAGAAAAGATTCAAGAAAATATCGAATTGATTAATGCAATAACAGCAAATATTACGGCGAATACGGATGCATTGAAACCATTAATGGAGAAAAATGCAATACAAACTGAAGTTGTAAAACTAGAGCAGTTAAAAAAGGAGGAAGAAAAACGGCTCACAACAATAGCTGAGAAGGATCAACAGATAAAACAACTCAGAGAAAGCATTGCGGATCTAAACTTTGTAACAAATAATAAAGCAATAGAAAATTCGTATTATAACCTATCGGACTTACTGAATGCTGCTATTGCAGATAAGTGGAGTATAGAAACGACTAAATTGGATATACGGGCTAAGACTGTATTTAATAATACTGTGTTTGTTAATTCAATTAGCGATATAATAAATATGAAAAGCTATCTGAGTAATCAATTTGGAGCTGACATATTTAATACTAATGAGTATGAGTACAGAAAAGAAAACCATTGTGAGAAAATTGCCAAATTAGTTCAATTTGCAATAAAAGAAGACGAACGATTTTTAAATTTCAAACAAGGTAAAACTACCAAGGAGTTTTTGCTTGCCATTCTCAAAAACTGTTTTGCTATAGAATACGATATAAAGAAAGGCTCAGATAGTATTCATACAATGTCAGAAGGCAAAAAGGGGATCGTAATATTACAGTTATATTTAAGTCTCAGTCAGGCGGACTGTCCAATTTTAATTGATCAACCGGAAGATAATTTGGATAACAGAACTGTTTATCAGGATCTAAACGATTATATTAAACAATGTAAACGTAAAAGGCAAATTATTATGGTTTCTCATAATGCTAATTTAGTTGTAAATACAGATGCTGAAAATATAATCGTTGCAAATCAAACAGGAGAGAATGGAGCTGAAAACAGGAAATATAGATTCGAGTATGTAAATGGATCATTAGAGAATACATTTACAAATAGCAAAGAGACTGCAATCCTATATAAACAAGGAATAAGAGAGCATGTCTGTGAGATATTAGAGGGTGGAGTTGATGCTTTCAAGAAGCGAGAGGATAAATATCACATTAAGAATTAGCCATGAAGATAATCCATACAGCAGATTGGCATTTAGGGCAGACGTCTTTTGAATATGACCGTAAAGGTGACCATTCTCTATTTTTGACGTGGCTTCGAGAGCAAGTGAAAGTTCACGAGGTGGATGTGTTGTTTATTGCCGGAAATCATGACTCGGAAGTTCAGCTCGAAGCTCTCAATTCACTTTTGGATTCGATGAATGTCACTATGTGGGGGATTGTCGAGCGTACCGAGGAGGGTAATATTGATTTCGACCATTTATTGTGCCACTCGGTAAAAGAGAGTATTCATACCTCGTGAGCCGTTACGGCTTACAGAGATGTTATCAGAAATAAAGCAACTGTTCGTTGGTGAGGTGTGGAACTTCACCGTTTTTGAAGAAAATATAATAGATTAGTATTGAAAGGATTCATGATATGGCAAAAGAAATTATAATAGACGATAATGAGTATGCTCAAATACTGCAGCAAGCGGTTTCTGAGATTCAGACCGCTCGCACTACCGTTGCCCGGCAAGTAAACACTACCGTCAATTCTGTATATTGGAATATCGGGAAGTTGCTCTTTGATAGAAATTTAGAGAGTGGATATGGTAGTGGTGTGGTTAAACGATTGTCAGTGGACTTGAAAGAACAGTTTCCAGATATGGGATTGTCACCTCGTAACCTTTGGAATATGAAACGACTATACGAGCGTTATTATCAAGAAGATACAAAACTGCTACAAGCTGTAGCAGTTTTACCTTGGGGGCATAATTTACTACTGTTGGATAAGTCGTTGTCAGCTAATGAAGCCTTATTCTATGCCGAAGAGTGCTTGCAAAAAGGTTGGTCGAGAGATATGTTACTCAATGCAATAAAGATGGATGCCTATGCGGCTCGTCAGACACAAATCAAAACGAATAATTTTGATTCTGTCTTACCGATGTCACAAGCCAACTATGCGAATGAGGTCTTTAAAAGTTCATACAACTTGGGATTTCTTGGGATAACAGAACCTGTTAAAGAGTTGGAATTGGAGAAGCGGTTGGTTGCTAAAATCAGATCGTTTATACTGGAATTAGGCAAGGGATTTTCTTTTATTGGTAACCAATACCGTCTGGAGTATAACAACAAGGAATATGCGGTGGATATGCTCTTCTTTCATAGGGGCTTGCGCTCGCTCGTTGCTATTGAATTGAAGATCGGTGCTTTTAAGGCAGAATATGTTGGCAAAATGAATCTCTACCTTTCGTTGCTTGACCGATTGGAAAAAGGAGAGAATGAGAACCCATCAATTGGTATCATTCTTTGCGCCGACAAGGATCATTTAGATGTAGAAATCGCTTTGCAAGATATAAACAAGCCTATCGGGGTAGCTGAATATCAACTACTGTTACCTAAAGACGAACTTCAAGCATTACTAATTCAAGAGATTAATTCTATTGAAGAAAATACAGATTCAGAAAGGGAGTAGCAACATTTATTTTGCTACTCCAAAAACTTTTGTACCTTTGTATCCGAGCTAAAGAACTACTCGAAAAATGAAGAGTTTCACCGAAGTTCGCTCGTTGTAAATCCGTTACCTGTTCCGCTCTTCTTTATGCGGAAGTTACTTATAAACAGGACGATAAATCTGAAACATAGTTATGTGACCAAATCGTTACCGCAATCTCTTTCCGGATTTTGCTTTTAATGTATTGGTTTTCCGTTTTTTGCATCGGACTTCATAACCTCGGATAACTCTAAGTCATGTATCATTGCAAAAAGTTTTTAGAGTTATGGCAAGAAGCACTTTTAAGGTCCTGTTCTATCTGAAACGACAGGCCGAGCAGAACGGCAGAACCCCCATCATGGGACGCATCACCATCAACGGGACTATCTCGCAGTTCAGTTGTAAACTATCTATCTCGCCCAAGCTGTGGGACACCAAAGCCAACAAAGCCACAGGTAAAAGCGTCGTCGCCCAACGTATCAACGAGAAGCTGGAAAATATCAAGACCAACATCGGCAAACAATACCAGCGCATCTGTGACCGGGATTCGTATATCACTGCCGAAAAGGTAAAGAACGCATGGCTGGGATTCGGGGACGGCTATCAGCTCCTACTGCAAACATTTGATGAGTACCTGAAGGACTTCGAGAAGAACCGGGTAGGCAAAGATCGTAAAGCCTCCACGTTGGAAAACTACCGTAAGCAGTACAGACGCCTTGCAGCATTTCTGCAATATGAGTATAAGGTAGAGGATATTCCTTTTAAAGAGTTGAAACGAGAGTTTATTGAAAAGTACGTGGTTTACCTATCGACAGTCCGGGGTATGTTGCCGGGGACATTACCCAATGCGATAAAGAAACTGAAGCTGATGAGCTATACGGCCTTTAAGAACGGCTGGATCGCATCGGACCCTTTCGCAGGATTTAGAGTGCGACCGCCGTTTTTTATCGGAATCGGAATTGCAGGCGGTCATGGACGTGCAAGTTCCCAATTATAAAACGGCTATCGTCAAAGATATCTTCGTGTTCTGTTGTTTTACGGGACTGTCTTATGCCGACGTAAAGAAACTTTCCTATGACGACATCCATACGGACGACCGGGGTGATATGTGGATTATCGACAACCGGGCAAAGACGGGAACGCAGTTTAGGGTCAAACTCCTGCCTGTAGCCAAAAGCCTTGTTAAGAGGTACAGCCACTTGCGGTTATCGGACAATAGGGTGTTCCCGGTTAAGGACGGAAATTCGATGAATATGTCGCTTCGCCATGTGGCGCGTCATGCCGGACTATCGTTCAACCCGACAATGCTTTATTAAAGGCACACGTTTTCGACCACGATTACTCTTTCTCAGGGCGTACCGCTGGAGACGGTCAGCAAGATGTTAGGACATAAGCATATTACCACCACGCAGATTTATGCCAAGATCACCAACGACAAGATAGGCCGGGATATGGATATGCTGACCGAAAAAATCGCGGATAAGTTTAGGATGGCTCAGTAAATACCTTAAATATTCGTGTTGAGCACATTGCATTCTTAACTAACAAAGAGAGTATCCTATTAATGCTATTTCAATACCCATTTCTAATAAAACCGTCTCATGATACATTGTGAGGCGGTTTTAGTTTCCTAATATAAAAGTCATCATTTACAATTACTTAAGCATCCGGACCATATTTCAGCAGATCCCATGGCATGGGAATTTTCTGGAGATTTGATGTCTATCCGGCAATATTCCATCGTTTGTTTTTTGACACCGAAACACGTCCTCGTTTTCAGAACGATCAAAATCTCCTTGACGATTTTCTGGCTTAATCCTTCGTCGAGTTTACGAAATACGAAGGTTTGTACGTCCTGTTCTTCGACCAGCATCATTTCACCAAACGATGGCAAAATATGATTCTCGATTAATAGTGTGCAGGCCCAAAAGATCGAACGCTTTGCATGCTGTTTTTTACCCTCTATTCTCAGCGCGACGATTTCCGATAGTTTGGTCGCTGCCGACATAGCTTAAAAGGTTTCGGACACGCCGATCCGTACCCTACCTTGCTCGCCGGATCGACGAACCTGATCTTCCGACAAACCGAGACTTCGTCTATGCGTCGATCCGAAGTTTCGGAGGAATATTAAAAAATCACATCATGACAACCATCCAAGTAAAATTGCGTCATTCCGGCGTACAGGGTAAGGCCGGCACGATCTACTATCAAATCACCCATCGCCGTAAGACACGCCGGATCGCTACGCACCTTCAGATCGCTCCCGAGTACTGGCTGCCGGCGGCGCAACGCATCGCCCCTGCAATCTCTCAGACCCCGGAGGGACGTCTGCTGCGGCACCGTATCGAGCACGACATCGCATCGTTACGCCGTATCGTTCGGGAATTGGACACGCAAGGAAACGGTTACGGACCGGACGATATCATCATGCGATTCCGTATCATGGAACAGCGTATAACGGTAGCCGAAGCGATGCGGCGCGAGATCGACGAACTGACGAACAGCAACCGCCTCGGAACGGCCCGGAACTACCGGCGGGCGTTGAACAGTTTTATGAGTTTTCTCGGAGCAAAAGACATTCCTTTTTCGGCCGTAACGGAATCCCTGATCGACGAGTACAACGGCTTTCTGATCCGGCGGGGCGTCGTGCGCAATACCATATCATTCTACATGCGTATTCTCAGAGCCGTTTGCAATAAATCCGTCCGCAAGTACGGTATCGAGCAGACCTATCCGTTCCGGCATGTCTATACCGGAATCGACCGTACCCGCCAGCGGGCTATCGACGAACGTTTCATCGCCAAGCTATGGCGGCTGGATCTGACCGATGCCCCCTCTCTCTCGCTGGCACGCGATCTCTTTATTTTCAGTTACTGCGCACGCGGCATGGCTTTCGTCGACATGGCCTATCTGCAAACGAAAAATATCCGGGACAATGAAATCGTCTACACGCGTCGCAAAACCGGACAACCGCTGCGCATCCGCATCGAACCGTGCATGCGCGAGATCATCGTCCGGCATGCGGCAACGACTTATGGGTCTTACCTTTTCCCGATTTTGCGAACAACGGAACCCGACAAGGCCTTTTCCCAGTATCAGACAGCACTGAATCGCTACAATCAGCAACTGAAGGAACTGGCACAACACCTGAACCTGAAGGAGCCGCTCTCTTCCTATGTAGCCCGGCACAGCTGGGCCACGGCTGCACGAAAACACAACATCCCCCTTTCCGTTATCAGCGCGGGGATGGGGCACACTTCAGAACGAACGACCCTGATCTATCTGGCTTCGCTGGAGAATTCGGCAATAGATGCTGCCAATCAGAAGATTACGGCTGTTTTGAATAAAAACGTCTCTATGCAAGAAACCACATAATGCGATTACAAACATATATAAAAAAACGATAACGCACAAGTTATTGGATCGAAAAAACGGTTGTCTGTATCAGTATAACATATTCAAAATGAAAATAGTAGATTCATACAACGCTTATTTACTGATGTCAAGCGGTCGTTTTGCCACCCAGTCCATCAACTGTATAAAAGGTTTGTATTTATATTTTCATAAATGCGACCGTCAGACATTTTATAAAATATACCCATTCATTACCAGCCGGTTATCGACATCTATGGTTTCTTGCATAGAGACCATGCGAAATGGGATCATCTCGTTAGGGCATTTACATGCCGCAAACGCAGAAAGACGCATAGTGTGAAATGAACGGAAGGCAAGTTTGAAATTTTCATTATTACCTTTCGATTAATAACTAAGTATTTGATATATCGAAGATTGCATAATCAGTTCGATATGGCGGAGGAGTGTCTGTAACTGAAAAAAGCGACTGTTTTTTGGAAGCGAATATAGATACTTTGGCAGGGGTTCCCGAATTGGCCGAACGCTTCGAAAGCAGAAGAAACAGCCAAGCCGTAAGGTGGTACGTGCTGACGCTTCCTTCCTGTCACCGGGGACCGGCCGTCGGTCTGCAAAGGGAACTGGACCGCCGCATCCGTTGCGGCGAGCCGGGATTCGAGTTCTTCGCTCCCTCGTACGTAGAAGTGAAGGACGAGGAGGGACATTTCGTCCGTACCCGCCGTCCGTTGCTTTACAACTATGTTTTTGTCCGCTCGTCGGAAAGCGAGATATATCGGATGAAGCAGGAACTGCCTCAATACAACTTCCTGCCGCGAGTGCGGGAAGGGCTACGCGGATACTATCCTTACCTGTCCGACGAGGCGATGCGCAACCTGCAATGGGTTGCACGCTCCTACTGCGACGAGCTTCCTGTCTATATGCCCGAAACGGAGAGGCT
>ENA-OPNV01000872-OPNV01000872.1-human-gut-metagenome-genome-assembly--contig:-NODE-872-length-15369-cov-2.448152_pt1 | contig 15369 bp, 13 predicted proteins | sample MGYA00241542_ERZ501781 | MGnify/ENA primary metagenome ERZ501781 (study PRJEB25962, sample SAMEA2042609) | human gut metagenome | biome: human gut; feature: human-associated habitat; material: faeces...
TTTAAGACGGCTCAGGAAATCGATCAGCGCTGGATCATTGAACTGGCAGCTGATCGACAGCCCTATATTGACCAGGGCCAGAGCGTCAATCTCTTCTTTGCGCCCGACGTGCCGATCGGTTATCTGCACGCCTGCCACTTTATGGCTTGGAAGAAGGGGCTGAAGTCTCTTTACTACTGCCGCAGCGACAAGCTGAGAAAAGCCGACAAGGTCGGCCAGGTTGCCGTCCGTCGGCGTCTTGAGGACGAAATTGATATGCGGGCTGTGGCCGACGACACTGGCTGCCTTGCTTGTGAAGGATAAGAAATGCAGAAAAGCGCACTGAAACTCGCGGGCAACCGCAATTACTTCAAGCCCTTTGCCTACCCGTGGGCCTACGATGCGTTCGTTCAAAGCGAACAAATGCACTGGCTTTGGACGGAAGTGCCGATGATGGAAGACGTCAAGGACTTCCAGCTCAAGCTCACGGATTCCGAACGCGATTTTTTGACGAAGATCCTGCGGTTTTTCACGCAGGGTGACATCGACGTGTCGGGAGCCTACGTCACGACTTATCTGCCGCAGTTCCCTCAACCGGAAATCCGCATGATGCTCTCGAGCTTTGCCGGCCGAGAAGCGGTGCATATCGCGGCATACTCGCATTTGATCGAGACGCTGGGCCTGCCCGAGACCGTCTACAACGAGTTTCTGCAGTACGAGGCGATGGCCAAAAAGCACGAGTTTTTTAACGAGTGCCTGTCGGAAAACGAGCTTGCCGCCCAGATTGCCGCTTTTTCGGCCTTCACCGAAGGGATGCAGCTGTTTTCGAGCTTCGTGATGCTGCTCAACTTCCCGCGCAACGGACTACTCAAGGGCATGGGGCAAATCATTGCCTGGTCGATTGCCGACGAGACGCTGCACACCGAATCCATGACGAAGCTCTTTCGTGAGTACATCAAGCAGAATCCGCAGCTCTGGAACGATGAACTCAAGGCACGCATCTACTCGATCGCCGAAACGATGGTTGACCTGGAAGATCGTTTCATTGAACTCGCCTTCGGCGTGAGCGACATGAAGCGCCTCACCAAGCAGGAAGTCAAGGATTACATCCGCTACATTGCCGATCGTCGCCTGATGGGACTCGGCTTGAAGCCGATCTTTAAGTCGGAGAAAAATCCTCTCAACTGGGTCGACGCGATGCTTGGTGTGACGCACACCAACTTCTTTGAAAACCGCGTGGTTGACTACGCCAAAGGGGCGCTCACCGGCTCCTGGGGCGATGTATGGGGTGCCGCAGGGGCAAAGGAATAAAAGCCTTTTGACTGGGAAGAAACAAGGAACTAATTACTTCTGACGGCAGATGTGTTGGTTTTCTCAACGTCTGCCGTTTTCCCTTTCTTTCCGTTTGGTGAACTAACGGAAAGAAAGAACTGAGAGCAACAAGGCAAAACCGGTTCTCCTCTGTAGGTGGAGCTGTGCCAGTGAGCAACTACAGAGTCTTCTGTCGCTAGCCTGTCAATTGCCGGTCAAATTGACTGTTTTGGCAAGCTCTGCTTTGAGATATTTAGCAAGGTTCTTGTCACAGCAGTAGACGCGAGCCCCACGAACGCCGCGAGAAAGGAGCACTCGGTAACAACGGCAGACGTACTTGAGAAGATTCTTGGAGCGTTCGGCCTTGTTTTTGCCGAGACCATTTTTGCCGCCTTTGTCGTGGTAATTATCAATGTCGGCAAACAACATCTCTTTGTCGGGGTTGTAACGCAGATCTTTTCCGATGAAAACGCCAACCCAGTCAAATTCCAAACCTTGACTGGTGTGTACGCACCCGACTTCGTTTCTTAGCATTGTGGCCGGGTCTATAGCCCATTTGTAACTGGATTTCCGATTGTTCCACGGCAATTTGATGGAACCTAAATCCACGTCGGGTACTTCACCGAGATTGTTGCCTTCTTTTGTCCAGGGCCAAGCATACCCAGCCAGAAGACGAGCTCCCGAGATAATGCTGCGGCCGGGCACAGGATTGTGCACTCCTGCAGAACGGTTTTTTTCGTTAACGAAATCAATGACTTCTTCCGGCGTATCAACGATGTCAAAATCGAATGCAGTTTTGTCCCAACCATGGGCATTTCCAGTGCTTTGAGCGTCTGCAAGACCGAGTACAACCGCAAGCCAATTAAGGAAACCCTCGGAACCCTGGCAGCGGAATTGGGCGGCAAGGTCTACCTGTTCGACCGGAACGTTGTACTTGTCTGCTGCTTGCCGAATTGAGTCTACGGAACCGATGTCGTACGGACGCAGAGCCTGGTTATCATCAACGAAGAAAACTGAGACGCCGGCGGCTTTGACGATGTCCTCAATTTGGTTTTTGCCTCGGTACATGTTCTGATGAGAATGCAAACGATGCGCTTCGTCGCAGATCAGACAGTGGTATGGACTTTCATTGGCGAAATCGCTGTTAAATTCAGGCATATAAAAGCCCATGCTTCCGCAAAAGAGGTGTTGGGCCAGGTCTTTGCGTCGTTTCCGTTCCTGTTTGTCCTGATGGCTTCCTGCCAGCATGGAGATCATGGCTTGGCGAAATGATGAAGTTGGCGAAACGAAGCGTACATTACGGCGCTTGTCGTTTTCCCGGAACTTTCGAAGGATGTCGACCAGCAAGGTCATGGCGACAACGCTTTTGCCTGTTCCCGGACCGCCTGTGATGATGACACACTGTTTCTGGTTTAAAGGTGTCTTACGAACAGCACGCATAGCGGTTTCATAGGCATTCTTTTGTTCGTCAATGAGTGTGAAAGCCTGTTTTTTGTTCTCATCAAACATGATGCCGACGGCATCTACGAGACGTTTGCTGGGAACCACTTGACCGCTTGCAAGCAGTTCCATGATCAGGTCGCCGTCGCCACGGCCAACGTGCTGAGAAATAAAGTTTCCGAGCTTGTCGCGATCGTCTCGACCAAATAGCGGAGCGCTTTCGACGAGCTCTCGATTGGGCTCGGCAGCGAGCGGATCATTGTCTGGTCCCTTGTATTTGTAGTTGTGCAAATACGCGCATGCGAAGGCATGCAGGTGATTTTTTGATACGGTATCAAGCATGTTCTCGAGAAAAACTTTGTATGACCATGCTTGATAACAGGGATGGTTGGTCTCTTCAATGCGATGCCCGGCCACGTTGGCCATCACGATTCCTGATTTTCCGGAAACGGCCTCGGCCGTGGACCACTGCTTTAGCTCGATGATGACGAAGTTCGCTGAGCCATGAACATCGTGTCCTGTGATGATGAAGTCCACACGTCTACTGGTGGATGGCAGACGGTATTCGATTAGAACGCCGCAGTCTCGAGGAAGGTTGGCCATCATCAGCATGCTTTGCATGAATTGCAGGGAATTGGCCCAGGCTCGATATTGAGCGCTGTTTCGGGGTGCATCAGAGCTGTCTAGTCCCATGAGAAGATCCGGGATCGCTGGACTGTTCTGGTAAAAGTGGTCCAGGCTGTTCCGATAGACGATGGTCATGACGAACGGGCGATTTGCTTGAGTTTGTTGTATTTGGCGGAATTTCCGTAACTTTCTTGGACTGGGTACTTAGCGGCGTTGACTTGAATCTTTTCTCTTACCGCAGTATCAATGTCCACTTCCAAGCGATCGGCCAGGAGTAATGCATAGATGACTACGTCGCTCAATTCTTCTTTCATGGCGGCAGTTTTGCCTGCTACTTCCGTATCTTTTCCGGACCACTGAAAACACTCAAGCAGTTCGGCGGCCTCTAGGCTGAGAGAGATTGCCAAATCCTTTGGGTTGTGAAACTGCTTCCAGTTTCTCTCGTCGCGAAACTCAAGGATGCGCTGAAGTGTATCGGCACTGATGACCGGCTTGGGGGAAAGTTGTTCTGTCATGAATACGTCTCTTGCGATACGGCTTGTGATAAGGGAACCCTGCACCATAATATTTTTTTTGACCGAAACTCAATTGTATTGCTCGCTGATGCAATCGCTGAAGTCTGTGCACGATAGGCCAATTTGAGTGACAGTTTGAAGACTTTTGCCTGGCGAGGAACAAAGGGGACTAAATTGTCTCAAGGAGTGTTTCACCCGATGAGCCTGTTATGAAGAAATTAATTGTCTTTGCTTCTTTGATAGCCGTTGCTGGCTGGGCTTGTGCGTTTACCGGTACCGTCAATGTCGGAGGTCATATCCTCACGGCGGAGTGGTCTAAATCCAGTGCAGACGGAAAGCTGCTTGAAGGATACAGATCAACAGGTGTGTGGACGGGGAAAGATCAAACTTGGCTCTGCCTAAATTGCGTGGATTTTTCCAAGGTCTACCCGGCTGATCCGGTCGAGAGCGGAAAAGCTGTCGGGGAGGACCAAGTTGCCTACTTTTTTGTTCAATTGGATAAGCGCAATGCGGCTGTAATTTGGAGCTACATGGTTGCCCCAAAGGGTAAGAGGCTGGTGAAATTGCCGAAGAAAGAAGAATCTGTGGCATCTCGTATGGAAGCCATTGAAGTTGACTGCCAGTCACGACGAATTCGGACTGTTGAGTCCTCTCTGTACAACGACTACCTTGATCGTCGTCGGACAGTGCTCACGTCTAAAGATTTGGGTGAGTGGCGAAAGGTTGCACCCAGGACCTTGGGCGATAATTTCGTTGAGCTTCGTTGCAACAATCCTTCCTGAATCACGCGTTTTCAACGATGTTCGTTGAGCGAGCAAGGGGTAGACGCAAGCAAAACTTTCCACTTTGTTTTGGTGCTGCCTTGGTATGCTGCAGGATAACCTGAGATAAATGACAACGCTCCATTGGTCACAGCGCTATTGCCCTGATCAATCATTGCGGCATCACCGAGCTAGGTGCCTGCAAAACCATGCAAACAAATTGCTGTTGAATGGATCCTGCAGAAGAACGTGAAAAAACCTCCAGCAGCATCCTGCTGGAGGTTGAGATTTGGTGCCCCAAGACGTCGCGAGGATTCCTTTTAACCTGAACTCCCTGTTACCTGCTCCCCATAGAGCTTGATTCAGGTTAAAAAATTTCTATTTTCTCGTTTTAGCTCTCTGATTTTGTTCAAAAAACTTTTCAGGGAGTTTTCTTTTCATGTTAAAATACTCCCTATGTTATATATAGGGATTTGAAATGCCTGAGTTGTCCGCAAATTCCCCCGTCAACTGGAATTTCACCGCCGAAACCAACGCCCAAGGCCGCACCTACATCAAGGCCTACAAAATGTGCTGGGACAAAGTGGCTAAAAAGCCCAAACGTGCCATGCGCCGTCATGTCGGTCGTCTCATGCCCGATGACAGCATCGCCATGTCCGAGAAGTTTCTGATCGATCACCCCCAGTACGCCGGACAGCAGTGGTTCTGGGGCGCTAACAAACGTCCCGTCTTGCTTGAGGAGTACCTCAACGATTTCCCTCGCAAGCTGGGGCTGGAAGTCGATGAAGAGGAAAACGCTTTATTGCCGACTCTCAATGTCGGTTTGACGTGGGCCGCTGTCGAAATTGCCAAATCGCATGGCATCCTTGAGCATCTTGTGGAAGTATTCGGCAAGCAGCTGGGCAAAAAGCTTCTTTATCTGGCCATCTACAAATTGGCCGGCGGCACGTCCATGATGACCTTTGATCTTTGGCGGCAACAAAATTGGTTGCCTGAGGACACACCTCTTTCAGGACAAAAAATTTCAGAGATTCTGGCTGCCGTCAAAAAAGAACAAGTCCTCGACTATTTCGAACGCCGCCGTAGACGTCAGGGAGAAATTTGGGAAAAGATTTTCGAAAAGAAGCCGGAACTGAAGGGGCAGAAAATCGAATACGCTCTGGACAGCACATCCATATCGACTCATTCGGAATCCATTGCCGAAGCTCAGTACGGACACGCTAAACGCGATCCCGATCTCAAGCAGGTTAACCTCACCGTGGTGTGTGACCAACGCACAGGTGACATTGTTTTTGCACATCTGTACGACGGTGCCGTCAATGACAGCTCTTCACTGCTTGATGTTCTGATGTTGATGCAGGAAGCTCGGTTTGATCTGAGCCGCAACATTCTTGTCACGGATCGCGGCTACTCGACACTGATGAATGTGCAGAAGATGCTCAATCTGGAGTTGTCGTTTCTGCAAGGCGTGAGGATAACCGAAGACGCCATTGAGCTGGCCTTCGACAAACACATGGAAGCGTTGAAGAACGGAGCCTTTTACGACGGAGATCTGGGAGTTTGCGCCTATACGTATGCCGAAGATTGGCAGCAAAACTGCTCCTGCGGCAGACTCAACGCCAAAGTGAAAGTACACCTGTATCGGATGGACAAGGTCTTTGACGAGCAAAGAGCCTTAATTTGGAAGAAGGCCTCGGAAATCATTTCTTTGTTGAAATCTGCTCGCAGAGTGCCTTCCGATCTATGGGATGCTTATCGCCGATTTATCAAGGAAAGAGTCGACGAACAAGGACGAAAACTCTGGGCATTGGACACGACAAAGATGGATCAAACGGCCGAGCGTGCTTCGCACTTTGTGTTGCGGTCGAATTGCATCAATGATCCGTTTGAAGCTCTGAGGATTTATCGAGCCAGAGGGTTGGTTGAGCAGGATTTCAATCAGCTTAAAAATTGGGTGGATGGCGATCGACTGCGTGTCGGAGCAAGGTCTTTGCAAGGAAAAGTATTTGTGACTGCTCTGGCAACAGGATTGCGCATGCTCATGATGTCAACGGCCAAGCGAGTGGAAAGCAGCAATTCTCAGCTCAAGATTCCGAACAACTCCATTGATTCGTTGATCAAAAATCTGGAACTTGTTCGTGCGGATAAAAGGAAAAACGCCAACGCTTGGGTGAGAAATACTATCCCCGCCAAGCGTCGGCGTTTGTTTGAACTCCTGGAACTCCGCGAGCCCCCTCGCGTCTTCCGTGTAGGGAGCATGTAAAGCGGAGTTCAGGGTAATTCCGCCGAGCGTTTCGTCAACCTGAAAAGCAAAACGGCCTCGCTCGTGGTCAGACGAGAAAGGCCGCTTAAAAAAGGAGTAACGATCATGCGGAACTGTGATCGCTACGCCACCATTTTGGGCAAACTGAGGATCGTTGTCAAGATCATCTTGACGCTCATCCTCACACTGTTCTCAATGGGCGCGTTTTAGTCTTTAAGGACCCCCGTGGCGGGCAAGCACGTCACGGGCAACGTGCTTATTCAGTTTTTGATATTTTTTTCCCAGCTTCGGAATCACTTCATTGAGTAGAAGCTCTTCACTGTTTCCCAAGCTGTTTCCTGTAGGAATTTGGCATCTTCAGCTTTCAGAGGCTTTTCGCAGCCGCCGAGGAAGTCGGCTCCCACAGGGGACTTGCGTGTAAGAGACGCGTAGATCACGGCAGCTTCAAGGTAGGAGCCTGCAGCCGTCGGATGACGGTTGTCGGCGACGATGAGGCTTAGCTGCGGCCGCTTTTCTGTAGCCTTGGCAAAGGCAAGTCCAACAGGAATGACCATCGCGTTGTTTTCGTTGGCAACCGAAATCGTGGCATCGGCAAGCTGTTTGGTCATTTCAGGGCGTCCCTTGTAAGCCCAGGTCATGAGGAATACGGGTTCCGACCCTTTGGCGCGAATGTCCTTGCTGTGAATGGCCGCGTATTTCTTGAAGAACTTTTTGAGTTCCGGATGCGTCGGACCTTGGCTGTTGTCCTGCAGTACGACAACGTCAAAGATCTTGCCGCCCGGGTAGTTGTTGAACGACAGTTTGTTGCTGCCGTCGTTTAGAGTCGTGTAGCTTGCAATGGCGTTCGGGCGCAGATAGCTTTTGACGTCATGCCAATCCAGGCCGGCGCCTCCGATCGTCACCATCGATGTGGCAAGCTTTTGCTTCTGTGCTTTGGCAAAACCGCTGATGTAGCCGTTGACGCCGCAGTTGTAGTACATGAACGAATTGCCGACCAGAAGAATGCGCTGCGGCACAGATTTGAGGTTCTTGACTGCAGGTTCGACCGAGTAGTTGTCGCCGGCGTAGGCGGCACTTATCGTAAGTGCACAACCAGCGGTAAGCACCGCGAGCATTGTCTTGATTCGCATTTTGTCTCTCCTTGATTGACTCCCAAACGGGTACTAATCTATTCTAGGATCGTCGAAGCACGGAATTTAAGCATTTTGCACAAAGCGGATTTGCGCTGTTTGCAAATTGATCTGAGAGGCTTCGTAGGGGCACAAGCGGTGCAAGTTCCTCAGCGCTCAGCCTAGCCTGCTTATTGCAAGTACTCAGACAAACGAATCGAATCCGGCAGCCAAAGGTTGCCGGAAATCGTCTTAAGAGTGTGAGATATTTACAGGCAGGATAAATCCGGCGTTTACCCCTCCCAGCGGGCGCAATTGCCCCTTACCCCGAAACCGCGGCACGACAAGTCGGGGACGCTCAGGCCGTTCTATATTCGAATGGAAAAAAGGGCTTCAAAGGCCTGCCGGTCGTGTAAATGCTCCGGCAGTGTCAGGTACAATTTTTTGCGCATCTCTCTTACTGCCGCTGTCACGCAAATCACATCGCGACGGAAGGTTCGCACCGTCTTCTGTGTTGCTTTTCGGTTTGCCTTGCGCATACCGAAGTACTGCAGACGCCGAGCGATCTTAAGCAGCATCTGGCAGTACGCAGCCAATATCATGCGATAGCAGTTGGCATGAAACTTTATCGCACTGGCTCTGTCACCAAAGCACTGCGTTTTGAATTCGCCGACCCACTGCTCCATGCGGCCTCGTCCGCAATACACCTTCTCATACATGTCCGAAATGGTGATCAGTGACAATTCCTCGGCATAACCTTCTTTTGCCGAGTCTTTGGTGCAAGCAATGCTGGTTTGAATCAAACGCAAGTCCAGCTGACAGGTGCGGCGATCAAAGCGCTTTCGCGCGATCACACGTCTGGGCTGATTCCAGCTTTTGGCGTTCCAATCCGTTGCTCCAATGATTTGCGCGGCAGTTCCGGCAGTCGTGTAGCGCTTGGCTTGCTTGCGCTTTGCGTATTTGAGCCCCTTGCTGTAGATGGCTTGTTGGGCAGCCTTGATCGGTGGGAAACCCATGATGTAATGGGCGCCCAGCTTCTGACAGGTCTCGATCAAGGCGTTGGAATTGAAGCCGGAATCCGCTCTCAGAACAATGATGTAGTCGGGAAATGCTTTCTGGATCCGCTTGAGCTGCCTGGGCAAGTAGTGTTCAAGCACCTTGCGGGCATCGCTGGTGCCTGCCGCGCCATACACAGCAATGGGGTAGCCATGCAGATAGCACAAAACCGGAGCCAGGCAACAGCATTGATAATGGCCGTTGTAAGACTTCTTTTCTTGGTTGCCGTAAAGCTTGATGTATGTCGAATCCACATCCAAGAACAAACAACGGTACTTCTTGCGTCGAATACGCGGCAGCAGCCCCAGTCGCCTGTCAGCATCAATGAAGGCGCTCAACAGAGTTTCGTTGAGAGCATTGATCGAATGGCGATCGAAACCATTTTCGAAACGGCACAGGGTGGCACTGCTGGCCATATTGGTGGTACCGAGTGCACCGGTAAAGCCTGGATCATGAAAAAGTTCGTCGTGGTCGTTGAGGTCTTCATATCCCGCTGCCAAAGCCAGAAAACGTTGCTCAAACATCAATTCAGGGGAATACAGCGTATTGCGTTTGGAGGGAACGGCATCGGACAGAACTTCCTTGGCGGCCTTAAAGAGGTTAAGACTGCGAGCGATATGAGCGATGGGAAGAAGGCCGGCAAGTGCAGTCGCGTGAAATTTTTTGCTGGAAAACGTGACGGAGCGGCCAGAAGCGTCAGAGCATGTGGTAATCTGCATGGCGGAAGAGCTGGGTGTTGGGGTTTTGTGTGGTAACTGAACCTTACCAAAACCCGCTTCTTCCACCCTTAAATCCGCCTTTTGTTGCGGATTTTTTTGCGTCTACCGCCAGCAGTTTTATGAACTTGCAAAATTCAGGCTAACGTTTGATAGCATCGAGCAATGAGCCGCATTTCCCGGAAAATGTGGGGAGGCACAAAAGAAACCCGTAAAGGCAATCTGGGCAAGCCTGACCGCATCTTCTCTAATCACGGTGAGAGCGTCTTCCGGAGAGTTGACCATCACGGCAATCTTGAGAATGTCGGTGCCGACAGCCTATGCGACGGATGAGTTCGGCTTCGTCGGGCGTGAATTTGAACTCATGTTCGCTGATGATGACCTTGATGCCTTTGGCGTAAGCGGGCTTCACAAGGCGCCCGATCATGGCGCGATCGCGGAAGAACTCGATGTCGATCACGTCTGCTTTGCCGTCACGACTGATGGCTTCGTAGAATTCGCCGTAGTGCTTGTCTTCGGAGATGAAGGGACCGCCGTCGGTGACGTTTCGAAGCGTTATGAGCACTGCCTTGCTGCCGGCAGCTTCATAGACCTTCTTGGTGATCTCGGCAAACTTGGCCGGCGACAAGCGCCCCAGGTAGTCAATGCGGACTTCGACCATGTCAAGAGCCTTGATCGTGGAGAAGTTCTTAAGAGTTTTGAACATATCGGCTTCGTTCTTGTCGGTCGTCGGAGCAAAGATCTTCGGACGACCTTCGCCGATCATGAGATTGCGAACCTTAACGGGTTTGACCTTGCCCTGAGTCCAGCCTTCGATGCGGTTCATCGTGTCAACCGGACGCTGTTTTGTGGAGAAGCGTTCAGTCGTGCTTGCCAAAGCGGGCAGTGAAGCGGAAGCTGCGGCGGCAACCGTAGAGCTCAGAAGGAATTTGCGACGATTCATTTTTATTTCCTCTTTTTTTTGTAATCGGGCGCTTGCCGGAAATTGCAGGCGTCCTTCCTGAGCTGAATTTTCGAAAGAACTAGTTCTTTCCGATACCCCCAAGCGGGGGATGGCAGACAAGAATCGGGAAGGGAGGCCATGCCCGTTTTTGACAAAAACAAGGACTGGTGTTGTTTTTTATCCTAGGGTATACACCCTCCCTTAAGCCACTTTCTTTCATTGTTTTCTTGGTGCCCCGAATCTCCTGGTGACAAGATCGTGCCTGTCCGAACGGACTTCCGCCGGATTGAGTTGTGTCTTTGCAAGAGTCCATAACTCATGTTCCGATCCGGCGGTTTTTGCAAAAACCTATTTTTCCTTGCAGGTCTGAATAAGACTAGGAGATAAATCATGAAAAAGACTTTGGCTGCTGTTGCAGTTCTCGGTGCTTTCGCTGGCTCGGCTCTCGCTGCTGACGTTCAGCTCTATGGCATCGTTGACACGGGTATCGGTTACAACCACGTTGACGCTGACGGTCTTGGTGAAGACACTGATTCCTTTGAAATGAAGTCGGGTCAGGCTTCCGGTTCCCGTTGGGGTCTCAAAGGTACCGAGGATCTTGGCAATGGCCTGACGGTTGGTTTTATTCTCGAAGATGGCTTCTCCTCCGATACTGGTAGTGAAGGTGAAGATGTCATGTTTAATCGTGAATCGAGCCTCTTCATCGAAGGTGGTTTTGGTAAGCTCGCCATGGGCCGCATTGGTTCTATCAACAACGGTCAGTCTTCCTGGGCTACGGTCGGCATGATTAACGCCTTTGGCACTTCCGATTGGGGTGGATACTCTGCACAAGTGGGCAATATCATGGCCACAGCCGGTGTGTGGGATAACATGGTTGCTTACCAGACTCCTGAGTTTGCCGGTTTCAAGGTCTACGCTCAGTACGGTATGGGTAACACTATCAAGGACAATGACAGCGAAGAAAACGAGTCCTCCAGTGATCGTTACTACGCCATCGGCGCAACCTATAAGAACGGTCCGTTTGCTGCCTACTTAGCTGTTGACTCTATCAACTATGCAACCTTTGGTCCCGAAGTTGCTCACGCCGATAGCATTGACGACAGCCTGTCCGTTACGTTGGGTGGTAGCTATGATTTCGAAGTTGTCAAGGTCTACCTCGGCGCCCAGTACTTTGACGAAGTCAAGGCAACGAAGTTTGGTGGTGTTATCAATAACATCGAAATGGCCGATGGCAATGACGCGATTGGAGCTAACGACAAGGTTAAGGGCTATGCGATCAGCCTGACTGGCGACGCTCCTCTGGCTGGTGGCAAAGCAATGTTTGGTGTCGGTTACCTTGATGCTGAGCAGGCTGATAGTTTCGAAGATTTCCACGGCGGCGAAACTTTTGACTTCAAGCGTTACGTCGTTAGCGTTGGCTACGACTACCCGTTTAGCAAGCGTACCGACGTTTATGCCGTCGCTTCCTATATGCAGGATCAGGTTGAAGTCGGTAGTGGCGACTCTGCCGGTGTTGATGCCGACCCCTCCGCATACACTCTGTATGTCGGCCTGCGTCACCGCTTCTAATCAGATCTCTTCTTGAGATTTACTGATTAGTTCAAACCCGCTTCAGTAAGCTGAGGCGGGTTTTGTACATCCGGGTTTTGCCAAAATTTCGGTCTCATCTCGGGCATATAATCGGACAAGAGTCTCTTTTTTCGGACTTCCCTCTCAATCCTCGTTAACACGCCTCCGAGACCATGCTCCAATCGTGCTGGATGCTTGTGGCTTCGCTTTTATTTGCGACCATGAGTTCACTTGTCAAGATTTCCGCTGCCGAAGTCGGTACGTTTGAGATCGTGTTCTACCGCTCACTGATTGGCTTGGCCTTTATCTCGACGGTGATGTTCATCCAAGGACAAACGCCGCACACCAAATATCTCTTCGGCCACATCAAACGTTCCGTTCTGGGTACGCTTGCCTTCACCATCTGGTTCTTTACGATGGGGCATTTACCGCTGGGTACCGCCGTCACGCTTAATTACACGGCTCCGCTCTTTATTGCCGCCACCTTTGTGGTCACGGCTCTCATGCATCACCAGAAAGCTCCTTGGTCGTTAGCCGCAGCCATCTGCGTGGGTTTTATCGGTGTCTGTTTGATTCTTCAGCCTTCAATTGCTTCCGACGAGCTTCCTTACGCCCTGTTGGGACTTTTTGCGGGCGCCCTGGGGCCCTTCATCTTCTTTCAAATCGCTCAGCTCGGACGTCTGCGTGAGCCGTCGCTTCGAATCGTGTTCTACTTCTCGCTTGTCGGTACGATCTGGGGCTTGGTCGGTTGCTATATCCTCGAAGGAGGGCTAAAGATGCACGGCATGGATGTCTGGCAGGGATTGCTCGGCGTAGGCATCACGGCAGTGCTCGCGCAAGTGGCCATGACGCGCGCATTCGCCTATGGCAACATGATGCTCACGGCGTGCTTTCAGTTTGCTGTCATTCCCTTCGCCGAAATCATCAGCGTGGTCTTTTTCAAAGAAGCGCTGCCACCGGTTGCTCTCGTCGGCATGCTTTTAATACTGGCCGCAGGCTGCACGGCAAGCGTCATCACCAAACGGCAGCGCCACCCAACAGCAAAGTAGCCACCGAAGATAAGCAAAACGCCCGAAATCGGGCGTTTTTGCATCATGGTTTCTGTTCTAATTTTTTGCCCTGTGCTTCGAGCCGTTCCTGTTCTGCCGCATAAGCACCGGTTTGAGCCAGACGCTCATAGACCGGATCGTCCATCGACATCTGAGATAACAGAAACTCGATGCTTTCCCGAGCCTGTGTCCAGTAACCCAACTCTAGAGAACTGATGGCATAGAGTTCTCGTGCGGACAAGAGCTTGCTGTCGATTGCAAGCGCCTGATCAAGCACCGCCAGACTCTGAATGTAAGTCTCTTTTGTTTCCTGACTAATCAGGGCCGCTGCATACTCAACCAAAACGTTAGCGTCCTTGGCCACAAATCCATTGAGATCAACCGCCTTTTTGTAAGCGTCGGCGGCTTCCTTCCAGGCCTGCTTGTGCACCTTCAGACGCGCATAGAGCACCCACGCGCGTTCATCCTTGCCGTTGTCCTTGAGGTAGGCACCAAGCGAAGCTTCGTCGTAGAGCCCTTCAGTACTGCCGAGTGTTCCGTCGGCCTGCATGATGCCCTGTTTGGGAGGTTCGGAGACAAAGTTAATGAGTGAAGGCGATCCCAGACCTTTGTAGAGCGCAAACGCGCTGCCGGCAAGCCGACGGCAAAGGCTTTACCTAACGGCGGAGTGCGTTTGACATGCTTTTCGTCAATCGCCAGTTCTCCGAGCGCACGGCGCTGAACGTCAGTAACACTCGACTCGTAAATCGAATCGGTGACAAGTCCTGCCGCACGTTCTTCATCCAGCACGCGCAACTGTTCTGCAAGCGCTTCTCGAGAAAGCTCCTGCGTGAGGCTGCCGTCTTCGTCCGGCGCCTTGCGCATCAGCGCCCAGAGCACAGCAAACACCGCCACGGCGCTCAAGATTGCGGCAACAATCCAGAAAATCGTTTCAAAAGTCATGTGCCCGATTTTACGTTGAAAAAAGGGCGCCTCGAAGAATCGGGGCACCCCTTTTAGTTCTACCTACGGAAGTGGATTACTTCTTGTTCTTTGCGGCAATAGCGTCGCGCAGAATCTTCGTAGCCTTCTGGGCTGCGTCAGCAGACTTGGCAAGCGAGAGCTGAGCGGCCTGCGGATTGTGGAACCATGCACCGTTCACAGCCGTCCACCATTCCCAATTGGTGTGGGCGACGGAGTGAAGTTCACGAGCCTGGTTGAGGACTTCGTCGCTAACGCCCATTGCCAGAGCAAGGTCAAAGGCGTTGAACATGTCGGTCATGCGGCTTTCAGCTTCGCGGAGCTTACCGTCGTAGTAGCCCTTCATACCGTCGATCACGCGGTTGAGCTGCTTTTCGGTCTTGTCCTTGTGGCACTGCAGGCAGGTCTGCTTCATGTAGTGACGCGGAGTCGTCGACCAGTGGCTGGTGTAAACCTTGCCGGTCTTCTTATCCTTCATCTTGGGCATGTGGCAGTCTGCGCAGCCGACGCCGGCCTTGTCGTGCGTGGAGTTCCAGTACGTTTCAACGTCGGGGTGCTGCATCTTGGTGAGAGCGGCGCCGGTGACGTTGTGCTTGAAGTCCTTGAAGCCGACCTTGGCGTAGAACTCGTCGATCTTCGTGACATCAACCATCGGGAAGAGGTTGGTGCGAACGTCGCTCATGCCGATAGCCTTACCGGTCTTCGGATCAAAGCCCGGGTTGCAGTTGTACTCAACGTGGCACTGTGCGCACATCAGCTTGCTGTCGGCCTTTTCCATCGTGGCGATCTTGCGGGTAAAGCCGCGAACGCCCATGTCAATCACGTTGATCTTGGTGGCCTTCGGATCTTCGCTGTAAAGGCTCGGAATATCCGTACGGGTCAGAGCCTGGATCAGACCGTCGCGAACGATACGCGGCTGGGTGCTGTGCGGATCGTGGCAGAAGTTGCAGTTGACCGCATGGTTGATACTGCGCATCACGTCAACAACGTTGGACTGACGCGAGAACTTGGCTTCGGGATGCTTTTCGCCGAGGTATGCCCAATCGAGCATCAGGTCGGTCGACTTGCAGG
>ENA-OPNV01000885-OPNV01000885.1-human-gut-metagenome-genome-assembly--contig:-NODE-885-length-15186-cov-2.471548_pt1 | contig 15186 bp, 16 predicted proteins | sample MGYA00241542_ERZ501781 | MGnify/ENA primary metagenome ERZ501781 (study PRJEB25962, sample SAMEA2042609) | human gut metagenome | biome: human gut; feature: human-associated habitat; material: faeces...
AGAAAAAAGCATCATTATGAACCAACATATACCCCTTTCTAATATAATTAACAAACTACAACGCAAAGAGTTGTTACTAAAATTAGAATATGATTACGAAAAAGAGACTTTCAGGCAACAGACTGAAGCAATGGGCATCGGTCGCAAAGTGAAACGGGGTATGTGCTGGTATCCTATATCGGCAGGCAGAAGCTATTATAACTCATTGAATCAATTGGTTGTAGAAGTTGAAAGGCAAGAAGACAAAGACATAGAACATGTATTTGAATTCGGCCGTCCGGTATGCTTTTTTACGCAAAATGCATCAGGCCAATTACATTATTTCAATTTTACGGCAACTGTCAACTACGTGGACGAAGACCGAATGGTAATCGTTCTCCCCTCGGCAGATGCATTGCTCAGCATACAGGCAACCGAGCTACAATTGGGAGTACAGCTTTATTTTGATGAAACCAGTTACCGGTTGATGTTCGAAGCGTTGGGACAAGTCCTCAAGGCAAAAGGGAATCGCCTGGCAGAGTTACGTGAGATTTTTCATGGCAACCAAAAGGCGGAAACTTTCAGTTTCGGCTTCACCCGTTTCCCTTGGTTAAACAATACGCAGGAGGAAGCAGTAAATAAAGTGATGCATGCCAAAGATGTTGCTATAGTCCACGGTCCGCCCGGAACCGGTAAGACTACCACATTGGTAGAAGCCATTTACGAGACCCTTCACCGGGAAAATCAAGTGATGGTTTGCGCACAAAGCAATATGGCTGTAGACTGGATTAGCGAGAAACTGGTGGACCGGGGTGTTCCCGTTCTCCGTATTGGTAATCCCACCCGCGTCAATGACAAAATGCTTGCTTTTACCTATGAACGCCGTTTTGAAAGCCATCCCGATTATCCGCAATTATGGAGTATCCGAAAAGCAATACGCGAGCTCTACGGACGTTCGCGCAAAGGAGCGGAGCGTGAGAATATCCGACAGAAAATAAACTCACTGAAAGACCGTGCCACCGAACTGGAAATTCGCATCAACGAAGCATTGTTCGGCGAAGCACGTGTGATAGCCTGCACACTGGTAAGTTCCGCCAACCGAATATTGACAGGACGCAAATTCAGTACCTTATTCATAGACGAAGCCGCACAAGCTCTAGAACCTGCCTGCTGGATTGCCATCCGCAAAGCAGACCGTGTCATTCTGGCCGGTGATTATTGCCAGCTTCCTCCTACCATTAAATGCATGGAAGCAGCTCGTGGAGGATTAGACCGGACACTGATGCAGGAGATTGCAGACAACAAACCCGACACTGTATCCTTGTTAAAGGTACAATATAGAATGAATGACGAAATTATGCGTTTCTCTTCAGAATGGTTCTATCAGGGTGAACTGAAATCAGCTCCCGAAGTAAAATATCGGAGTATATTGGACTATGACACACCGATAGAATGGATAAATACGGAAGGAATGGAATGCAACGAAGAGTTTGTGGGTGAAAGCTTCGGCCGTATCAATAAAGAGGAGGCGGCACTCTCCATTTCCCAACTCACCAACTATATCAATAAAATAGGTAAAGACCGTTTTCTGGAAGAACGGATTGATGTGGGAGTGATTTCTCCTTATAAAGCACAAGTACAATATCTCCGTCAACTGATAAAACGAGATGCTTTCTTCAAGCCTTACCGACACCTTATCACCATCAATACGGTAGATGGTTTTCAGGGACAGGAACGAGACGTTATCCTCATCAGTTTAGTACGTGCAAATGAAGAGGGACAAATTGGTTTTCTAAATGACTTGCGACGAATGAATGTAGCAATTACACGTGCACGCATGAAACTTATTATATTAGGAGATGCCTCTACGCTGACGAAACATCCGTTTTATAAGAAGTTATACGAATATATCTTGGCGCTGCAAGAATAAAAGAAGGAGGGCAGAACTCCATGACACTCTTTTTCAGATTGTCATTCGTTTTGCTCTCCTTAAATATTTTTTATTAAAGCACGTTCTTCATTCCTCTACTTGATTTCCCGTTATCGGAACAAATAATATTCAGAATCACAAAAGAAGGGAAGCTCTCAGTTGTGGCATAATTTCAAATAATTATTAAGACAATTTACTCATAAACTTCTCTTTGTCCACAATATAACGTACATGTGTACCTTCTCCAATCACGCCCTTGCTATCTTGCGCCCGCACTTCAAAAGTAAGTTTTCTGCCTTCCACCTCTTTTAATACGGCAGTAGCCGAAACCGTATCTCCCACAGCCGAGGGCTTGATATGAGTAGTGTTCATCATGGCTCCTACTGTAGTAGAACCTTCGGGCAAACCGCCTGCCACCGCATTCATGGCAGCATTTTCCATCAACGCTACCATAGCGGGAGTAGCAAACACATTCAAATCGCCACTACCCATAGTGGCAGCTACATTTTCTTTTGAAACGACAACAGTCGAAGTATAAGTTAATCCTGTTTCCATCATGCTATTTTTTATTCTAAATGCAAATGTAACTGAATATCATATATCATACAAATCTATTTTTCCACATTCATCTTTTACTCTCTCATCAAAATCACAAAAAATGTATAACAGAAATACAAATTCACATTTCAACTGCCTGCCACAAAAATCATAATGTTTAAAAACCCCAAAGCTGTCCGGCCCTATGAAACATCCGCCTGTTTACCTAGCATAGCCTAGGGGATAATAAAATTACAACCAAACGCCGTCCTTATCTACCTTTACTTTAAGCTCTTTATCGATCTGTTTGTTTTCCAAATCAAGTATATACCATTCATTATCAGGTGTCACTACATAATCAGCATCATCTATCACATAGTCTGAATATTTTTCCATAACCGATTTTTTTACCGCTTCCGGTAAATTTGCCACCTGTACATCCCAGCTTGTTCCCATCCATTCGTTCCGCTCATTGAAATAAACCTCTTTCTCTTTGTTTTCATCTAAAATAGTAACTTCCTGCAAACCTTTTTCACGTTCTATTTCTACAATTGTCGCATTGGGATATTTCTGCTTGACAATAGCTATAATGCCGTTTGCATCAGGCTGCGGCAAATAATCATCATAATCTTCTTCGTATCCGGTATCTACAACAGTTTTTACCAATATGCCTGTAGACGAATAAAACAAATCCAGCTCGGATTCTCCTTTCTCCACCTCAATGACATAAAGAGTTTCCATTCCCTCACGAGTCAACTTATCCACATCATCCACCCGCCAATCAGCATATTTGCCTGCTTTATGGGCAGCAAGTACAGGTTCGGGAAGATTTTCATAACGAACATCTGTTTCTGTCATATACCAGGCAGCCGATAACGGATTGAACCATGCAGAATGCTCCCCACCATCCCAATTAAAATCTACTACAGCATAATCACCTTTCAGCTCCCATTCCACGTCTTTAGCTTGCGGATATTTTGCATTAAATGCAGCCTGTACTTCTTTTGAAACCAAATGTGTGTTTTCAGGAACATCGCTATTGTCATCATCACTACAACCACTAAAAGTTAGTGCAGCAGAAGCTGCGAAAAATAAAAATAACATCCAATTCTTTTTCATAATCACATTGTTTTATAGTATCTTTTTGATGCAAATTTCTTATAGGATTCTGAAAAGAAACTGAAATCATAGAGAAAAGTTCAAAAGACATTCGTCAAACAGCAAATAACAGAAAAGCCATACCTAATAGCCCACTTGCACTGAAATGACCTTGAAGCCCCGATATCTACTTTTAAATTCTTATAAAAGAAGAACTAATAAAGACAAAACAAAATCTCTTCCGAGGTTTTTATTACCTTTGCAATCCTATTTGAACAGAAACGAAAAAAAATATGATAGTTTGTATTGCCGAAAAACCTTCCGTAGCCCGTGACATAGCGGATGTACTGGGAGCAAAAACCAAAAAAGACGGATATATAGAAGGAAACGGATATCAGGTTACCTGGACATTCGGACACCTCTGTACTTTGAAGGAGCCTCATGAATACACTCCCTCATGGAAAGCATGGAGCCTGTCCAGCCTTCCCATGATCCCACCTCGTTTCGGCATTAAGCTAATCAGCGATCCGGGCATTGAAAAACAATTTCGTATTATAGAAGGACTGATGCAAAATGCCGATGAAATTATAAATTGCGGTGATGCCGGCCAGGAAGGAGAACTTATTCAACGATGGGTCATGCAGAAAGCAGGAGCACACTGCCCGGTGAAACGTCTATGGATTTCATCCTTGACTGAAGAAGCCATACGCGAAGGATTCAACAAACTAAAAGACCAAAAAGAATTCCAACCTTTATACGAAGCCGGATTAAGCCGTGCTATCGGCGATTGGGTATTGGGCATGAACGCCACCCGGCTCTATACCTTAAAGTACGGACAAAACAGACAAATTCTATCGATAGGACGGGTGCAGACTCCGACTCTGGCACTGATAGTAAAGCGTCAGCAAGAAATAGAGAACTTCACTCCTCAACAATATTGGGTACTGGCTACTTTATACCGGGAAACCACATTCTCTGCCATCATCCGCAAAAGCGATGAGGAACTGGCTCAGGAAGAAAGCGATGCTAAAGAGAACCCCAAGAAAGCCAAAAAGGCTGAAGGGAACAGGGGAATTCCTCCCATCACCGATCTTGCTACCGGACAGGCACTTATGGAACGTATCAAAAATGTTCCTTTTACCGTGACAGAAGTAGCAAAAAAACAAGGCACAGAAGCACCTCCCCGTCTTTTTGACCTGACTTCCCTACAGGTGGAATGTAACAAAAAATTTGCTTATTCAGCTGACGAAACTCTAAAACTTATCCAGTCATTGTATGAAAAGAAAGTGACTACTTATCCTCGTGTAGATACTACTTTCTTAAGCGATGACATCTATCCCAAATGTCCCAATATCTTGGCGGGACTAACTCCATATACAGTATTTACCGCTCCGTTGGCAGGACAAAAGCTCATCAAGTCCAAAAAAGTATTTGACAATTCAAAAGTAACGGATCACCATGCCATTATTCCTACGGGACAACCTCCTGTAAATCTGACAGAAATGGAGAAACGGGTATTTGATTTAGTAGCACGCCGCTTTATTGCCGTATTCTATCCCGACTGCAAGTTTGCCACTACTACCGTAATAGGCGAAGCTGACAGTATAGAATTCAAAGCCACAGGAAAACAGATTCTAGATCCCGGATGGCGCGTTATCTTTGCCAAACCACAAACCAATCTGCCAGAAGGTATGACCGATCCCGATGCAGAAGCCCGTGAAAATGACGAAGAACACTCCTTGCCCGCTTTTGTGAAAGGAGAAAGCGGGCCGCATCTGCCCAAACTGGACGAGAAGTGGACACAACCCCCACGGCCATATACAGAAGCAACTTTACTACGCGCTATGGAAACTGCCGGTAAGCTGGTAGATAATGACGAGCTACGCGATGCATTAAAAGAAAATGGAATAGGACGTCCGTCTACACGTGCAGCCATTATTGAAACCCTATTTAAACGCCATTATATCCGTAAAGAACGTAAAAATCTGATCGCAACCCCTACCGGAATAGAACTGGTGGGACTAATTCGCGAAGAACTGTTGAAATCCGCCGAATTAACGGGAATATGGGAAAAGAAACTACGTGAAATAGAAAAGAAAAGCTATGATGCAACGACTTTTCTAAATGAATTAAAGCAGATGGTGAGTGAAATAGTACACAGCGTTTTAAGTGATAATACAAACCGCCGTGTCACCGCAATAGAGGAAACAGCGACAAAAGCTGCAACACCCTCTACGGCCAAACAGCCTAAAAAAAAGACCGGCACCCCACGAAAAAACACTTCTTCAGCCACGTCCGCTCCCGCTATCCCATCCGATAACGAATTGGCGGGAAAAACCTGCCCGCTATGTGGCAAAGGAACGATTATAAAAGGAAAAACCGCGTATGGCTGCTCAGAATGGAAAAACGGGTGTACCTACAGGAAGTCGTTCTGACAACCACACTTTCCTTTGTACAAGGCCAACAAAATTTGTATATTATAGAATTCAAGCAAGTCTGTACCCGGAGAAGCATTGCGTCAGTCTATGAAAAGCAATATGCACAATCTTCCCGAACAAATCTATGGCTCCTTTTAGCATACAAAAGAAAGTTCTTCGGGTAAATAACCGCTTCGGATACGCCATTCCTGCGGATAGAGGTTATTAGCCCGATTACCAATGTTCTTGGCAAATCCCAATGGAATATTTTTATAAGTTAAAAGTATATAGCCACGCGGAACAGAAGCATCCAATGTGATCGCTTCTTTACGCAAATAAGCAATAGCTTGTTCATAGGTCAATTCAAAACGAGAGAAACCATCATGATTCAGCAATGTGCTCATTGCCAACGAATGATCCGGTATAACGTCTTTTCCTTTCAACTCACCTATAGTAACACCCGCATGAACAACTTTTAATTCCTGACGGAACAGATCATATTCTGAAAGATGGACATTGGGGAAGGCTATCACCTTCGTGCCTCTTACCTCAAATCGGAAATCCTCCGCCTGCTTTAACCAACTTTTTACTTCTTTGGGAAAAGGAACAACCTGAGACAAGCTCCCCTTTTCTCCTTTTCTCTTCTTTTTTGTTATTTTCTCTTTGTCATCCTGACAACGAATACAAGGAACAACATGAGAAATGGCAGCACTCTTCCTCAATACAGCCAAGAAAAATCCTTCTCCTTTCACTCTATGAGGCAAAAAACGATAAACAGGAAAATCCTGTCCCGCCAAATTTCCTATTATCCCCCATTCCGACGCCACTGGCACTTTCAGTATCTCCGCCCCCAATTCATCAGCAATCCAAGCCACATTTTCCTCATCTTCTTCCCTATTATAAGTGCAGGTACTATAAATCAGCAGACCACCGGGTTTCAAAGCCGGCCATATATCCGCTAAAATCCTACGCTGACGTTGCCAACAAACCTGCACATTGTCCGTACTCCATTCCTCTACAGCCACAGGATCCTTCCGGAACATCCCCTCACCGGAACAAGGCACATCTGCCAAGACAACATCAAACACCTCTGTCAAAGAAGTGAAATCGGCCGGATCGTTGTTCGTCACCACAACTTCTGCATTTCCCCACTTTATCAAATTTTCAGCCAATACCTGAGAACGGTTACGCATCACCTCATTAGCCACCAACAAACTACCTACGGGGAGAACTGAACGCGCATGAGTAGACTTGCCACCGGGAGCAGCACACAAATCGAGCATCACTACAGGTCCGGTAATATAAGTGCGTAATACCTGTTCCACAAACATGGAAGATGCTTCTTGCACATAATAGCAACCAGCATGAAACAACGGATCGAATGTAAAAGTGGGCCGTTGCGATAAATAAACCCCTGCAGATGCCCAAAGTACCGGTTCTCCTGCAACTTCCCCACTCCACTTCGTACGATTGACACGAATACTGACAGGAGGCTCCGTCTGCAAAGCCGCTTCCAACGCGCGATAAGTTTCTTCTCCCATCCATTCCAGGGTTCTTGCTTCAAATTCTGATGGTAATTTCATGTTCCTTCCTTTTTATGTTACAAAAATACGATGATATTTTGGGATTATCAGAAAATTTTCTGTCTATTTGCAACCTATTTCCTTATTCGTTCCGTCTAACTAGCAGAAAACAATAATAAAGATATAAAAACATGAAACAGTTACTTTTTATTTTGACCTTACTCATAGGGACTTGCTTCGCAACCCATGCCAAAACAATCAAATTAGTACCTTCCGCCCTTGACAGCACCCGGATGGATACAGTCGTTATAAGCAACCTGCAAGATGTAGATGAAGATCAGAATGCTGCCATGCATGACATTAGTTCGGATTTCGGTGACTGGAATAGCGGTCCTCCTACTTCGGTAGCAATTGTCGCACTCATCATCTGTTGTGGACTCCCTTTCTTTATCGTAGCTATTGTACTTTGGTTCAGGTACAAGAACAAACAAGCCAAATACAAACTGGCTGCAGAGGCTCTGGCAGCAGGACGAACCATTCCGGCCGAACTGTTCAATGACCCCGAAGAACAAGGAAATGCTGTAATGACAAAGGGGATCAAGAATATATTCTTAGGCATTGGTTTGGGAGTATTCCTTTGGGTACTGACAGAAGAAGAAGGATTGGCAGCTATCGGATTCCTTATTTTCTGTATGGGGTTGGGACAAGTATTGATAGCTTACACTACCACTCCACACAAAAAGAAAAAAGATGATCCTTTCCCTCCTACCCGAATAAACCAAGATGAAAACGGAGTCAGATCAATGAAAATTGAAAATATTGAACTGGGACGTAACAAAGAGGCCAAAGAAACACAAAACATAAAGAACAATATAGACACTCACCACAACGAAGAATAAAAATGAGCCAAATCAACGACATAGCGTTGGTAGCACAAGTGGTGGTCTTTAAAAACACCCGGGCGTTTGATACTTTGGTCAAAAAGTACCAATCGCCCATCAGGCGTTTTTTCCTGCACCAAACATTGGGAGATACAGAGCTCAGCGACGACTTGGCACAGGAAACTTTTATAAAAGCATACACCAACTTGGCTTCATTTAAAAATTTGTCCAGTTTCTCCACATGGCTTTACCGTATTGCTTATAATATATTTTATGACTATATTCGCAGCAAAAAAGAAACGTCCGGACTGGAAACTTGGGAAATAGACGCTGTTTACCAAACAGAACAAAGGCAAGTAGGTGAACACATGGACATATATCGGGGATTGAGCCAATTAAAAGAGGTAGAGCGAACCTGCATCACCTTATTTTTTATGGAAGATCTTCCGATAGAAAAAATTGCAGTGATTACAGGAATGCCTGCAGGAACAATCAAGTCCCATTTATCACGCGGAAAAACAAAATTGACAACTTTCTTAAAACAGAATGGTTATGATGGAAAACGATGATACATTAATTAAGAATTTCATGCTTGCCAACAAACATGAAATTGAGGACAATGGATTTTCACGCGGGGTTATCCGCCGCCTCCCCCAACCAGCCCAATGGTTATCGGATATACTCAGTGTAACTTGCGCCATTGTCTGTTGTGCATTATTCTATATTTTCAATGGCTTTGAAATTCTATGCCAGACAATCAGTGACATAGTTACTTCCCAAACTTATTATTTGGTAAGTGATGCTAATTTCCAATCACTGGTTATCGCCACTGCGGTTCTTATCATCATCGGCTTACAACGTGTATGCAGCCTGAAATGGTGAAAACTTAAATAGAACTGGGTTCATGCTCGGAAAAAGAAAGATTTTGTGTACTTTTGCAATCTATAAAATGAATATCCGAACATGAAACAATATTTAGACCTATTAAACCGTATCCTGACCGAAGGTGTTCACAAGGAGGATCGCACCGGTACAGGAACCATCAGCGTATTCGGCCATCAAATGCGCTTCAACTTGGAAGAGGGTTTCCCTTTGGTCACCACCAAAAAGCTGCATTTAAAATCCATCATTCACGAACTTCTGTGGTTTCTGCAAGGGGATACCAATGTGAAATACCTGCAAGACAACGGGGTACGCATCTGGAATGAATGGGCCGATGCAAACGGAGACTTAGGACATATCTACGGCTATCAATGGCGTTCCTGGCCAGATTACAATGGAGGCTTTATTGACCAAATTTCCGAAGCAATAGAAACGATCAAGCATAATCCGGATTCACGACGCATCATTGTCAGTGCATGGAATGTAGCCGATTTAAACAATATGAATCTTCCTCCTTGCCATGCTTTTTTTCAATTCTACGTTGCCAACGGACGTTTAAGCCTACAACTTTACCAACGCAGCGCAGATACATTCCTAGGAGTACCTTTTAATATCGCCTCCTACGCATTGTTGCTGCAAATGGTAGCACAAGTTACCGGATTACAAACCGGTGATTTTGTTCATACACTAGGTGACACACATATCTATACCAACCACTTGGAACAAGTAAAACTTCAATTGAGCCGTGAACCTCGTCCCCTACCTCAAATGAAAATCAATCCGGACATAAAGGATATATTCAGTTTTAAATATGAAGATTTTGAATTGGTGAATTATGATCCATGGCCACACATTGCAGGTAAAGTATCTGTTTAGTAGTTATGGTAAATAAGCTACGCAAGGTTATTCATCACTTACCACTAATATCACTAAACATTCACCACTAACCACTCATCACTATGAATATTTCAATTATAGTAGCAATAGCACGCAACCACGGCATTGGATTTGAAAATAAATTATTATACTGGCTTCCCAACGATTTGAAACGTTTTAAAGCTTTAACAACCGGACATACTATCATCATGGGACGCAAAACCTTTGAATCACTTCCCAAAGGAGCACTTCCCAATCGCCGGAATATTGTATTAAGCCGCCGGGAAGGAGCAGTCTTTGCCGGAGCTGAATGTTTCCCTGCATTGGAAATCGCTTTATCCCACTGCAAAGAAGAAGAAGAAATATTTATTATAGGCGGTGCAAGCTTGTATAAAGAGGCAATGCATATAGCCCAACAATTATATATCACATTTATTGATGACACATCCAAGGAAGCTGATGCTTATTTTCCCGAAATAAAGAAAGAGGAATGGAAAGAAACAGGCAGAGAAGATCACCCGACAGATGAAAAACATCTCTACCCGTATAGTTTTATTAATTATAGCCGCATAAAGTAACAATTAATCTTCATCAGCTAAATCGAGGATAGGCATTTGTCTCTTGATAGCCTCATTAAAAGATATAATAGTTTCTGAACGAGCCAAGCCCAATGGTTGCAACTTATCATGAATTATGCTAAGCAAATGATGATTGTTCTTTGCATAAATCTTGATAAACATATCATATTGTCCCGTAGTGAAATGACATTCTACGACTTCAGGAATACCTTTTAAAGCCTCTGTCACTGAATCAAATTGTTCCGGATCTTTCAGATAAAGACCAATATATGCACATGTTTCATATCCGATCTTTTCTGGATCAATGACATATTCAGATCCTTTAAGAATCCCCAAATTGGTTAGCTTCTGAATACGCTGATGAATGGCAGCACCGGATACATTGCAAGCACGGGCTACTTCCAAAAACGGAATACGAGCATTACTGGCTATCAACCTCAAAATCTGCTCATCCAAACTGTCTAATTGATGATGTCCCATTCTTTTTAGTTTAATTTTCTGCAAAGATATGACTTTTCTCGACAATATTCGTGCGATTCATAACTTTTATTGTATAAATACCAATAATTTAATAGAATGTCCTATCTTTGCAGAAAATGCAAAGACGATGAAAAAGACATTTATTTTTACCTTGTGCAGTTTATTCAGCATGACTGTAAACGCTCAAAATTTCAGTGATTATTTCGAAGATAAAACACTTCGGGCAGATTATATTTTTACCGGAGATGCCAAAAAACAAGAAGTATATCTGGACGAACTGTCAAGCCTTCCGCAATGGGCAGGACGCAAGCATCATCTAGCAGAACTTCCTTTGGCAGGCAACGGTGAAATCACAATGAAAGACAAAGCAACAGGAGAAACCATTTATCGAACGTCATTCTCTAGCCTTTTCCAAGAATGGGTAAGCGAAGAAGAAGCAAGTAGGATAAAAAGAGGCTTCGAGAATTCTTTTCTTTTGCCTTATCCCAAAAAAGAAGCAGTAGTGACCATATCTCTAAAAGATGTATATCATAAAGTAAATGCCTCACTCACACATGAAATAATCCCCAATGATATTCTGATCCATCAGAGGGGAACAAACCATATTACCCCCCATCGCTATCTTCTGCAAAGCGGAAATACCGCAGATTGTATCGATGTAGCAATCATGGCAGAAGGATATACAGAAAAAGAGATGGATATATTTTATAAAGATGCCCAGACAGCGTGTGACGCCCTGTTCAGTCATGAACCTTTCAAGAAACTGAAGGACAAATTTAATATTGTCGCTGTGGCAAGCCCTTCGGAAGACAGCGGAGTCAGCATACCGGGACAAGGCAAATGGAAATCTACAGCTGTAAGTTCACATTTCAACACGTTCTATTCCGACCGGTATCTCACTACCAGTCGGGTAAAAAGTATTCATAATTGGTTGGCTGGAATTCCTTACGAGCATATCATTATTCTAGCCAATACAGACACCTATGGAGGAGGTGGCATCTATAACTCATATACACTGACCACAGCACACCATCCTGATTTTCAACCGGTTGTAGTCCATGAATTCGGCCATAGTTTTGGAGGATTAGCAGATGAATATGCATATACCGAAGCCCCAAGCCCGCAATATCCATATGAAGTGGAACCTTGGGAACCGAATATCACCACATTAATTGATTTCGACAGTAAATGGAAAGATATGATTCCGGAAGGTACTGCCATACCTACTCCGGTAGCTACAGAAAATGCCGACTTATACACCAAGGTGGGTGTCTATGAAGGAGCAGGCTATACACAAAAAGGACTTTATCGTCCTACTACCGAATGCAGAATGAAGATAAACGAAGCACCTGCATTCTGCCCGGTATGCCAACGTGCATTAGAAAGACTAATAAACTTTTATACTGCGAAATAGGTTCATAACTTAAGACTAAACAAAGACAGATAAAATGATTGAAATTAAACAAGTAAAAGCACAAGATGAGGTTAATTATACCTTTGTGGAAAAATTAATGCATACGGCATTCCCTCAAGAAGAACGCCGTGATACCGTACAGCAGAGAGAATATTCTGATAATAATCCCCGGTTCTGCAACAACATTATTTTAGAAAACGGTAACAGCATTGGTATGATCAGCTATTGGACAATGGGAGATTTTTACTATATCGAACATTTCGCTATTGATCCCAGCCTCAGAAACGGAGGGTATGGAAAACGTGTGCTGGAAATGATAAAAAAACAGTTAAAAGGTCCAATTGTATTGGAAGTAGAGGAGCCTAATGATGAAATGAGCACACGCCGTATTCACTTCTATAAACGTTTGGAATTCACTTTACATAAAAAGCCCTATATACAACCTCCCTACCGTAAGGGAGATAGCGGCCTACCAATGCTCTTAATGACCTATGGAGATATAGATATGGAAAGTGATTTTGAGAAAGTTAAAAAGACTCTTTACAAAGAAGTTTACGGACAAGAGATCTGAACATTCTTTTTCTTCAATTCCCTGAGCCACCACACAGGAGTTTGTCCTCAAAAAATCCATTGTACGTACTATTACTAGCCATAGGTAACGGATAAATTCGTCCATAACAAATAGAATGGAAAACATAAAAAAAGGAAGCTGTTTTTAACAGCTTCCTTTTTTATCTATGCTTATATAACTATTACTGACGTTGAGTAGCTGAATAGTTTATTTTCAAAGCGTAAGCTTGACGAAGTGCCTGCTTTACATCCTGTACAATACCCATCTTTGTATCTTTATCAACTTTCAAGGATACTGTCATAAATGGCTGGTCTTCTTCTTTCATATTCTCACGTTCCTGATAAATGTAGTCCTGAACTTCTGACACTTCAGCAAACTTATCATTCAACTGAATACGACTTTCAGCACCCATTTTCTTTTGGAATTCCGGCAACGGTTTACCTATATAAATAAAGGAAACCAACGACTTCTTTTCCAACTTTTCCAATTCTGTTCCTTGAGGAACCTGAAATTGAACCTTCAATGTAACCTCACGCATGGTTGTTACAATCATAAAGAAGAACAACATGGTAAAGATAAGGTCAGGCAATGAAGAGGTATTCAACTCAGGCATTCCACGTTTACCTGTTTTATTAAATTTTCCCATTACTTACCTCCATACTTTTTAGGTTCAGCTTCAGAAATCTTCTGCGGATAATATTCACGAATAGCTTTTTGTTCATCTTCGTTGCACTCATTATAAAGCTTTCCAAATTTAGCTTTACCTAGTTCATTACGAAGTTCATTATACGCAGCAACCAATTCATTTTGCACATCAATATATGCTTGATAGCTAGTTCCAACGTCATTCTGAACAGAGATTACATGATTTTCCGTAATCATACAATCACCCAGCAAAGGAATATTCTTTCTATGCTTTTCAGGCAATTTTTCATCATCATACGGATTGGCTATAAACTCTTTTGCCTTTTCTTTCAATTGCTTCACATCAATATAGTCCGTACCACACATCAGCTGGTTGTCTTTATTCAGACGGACTTGAAGGATGTTTCGTTCCTTTACAATAATATCATCATCTTTCTGATCCTTGTTTTCGGGAGGAGGCGGAAGCCGTCTCGCCAAGCCACGGTCAGTATCCATTGATGTTGTTATCAGGAAGAAAATAAGCAACATAAAGGCAATATCAGCTGTTGAACTGGAGTTAATTCCAGGTACGGCTCTTTTCTTTCTTGCCATTTTACTTACTTTGTTTTTTAATTGTTAAATATCAATGAGATAATATTATTTCTTAAAGATACCTGTCATATTTACCAAAGTTGCTAAAGCAGCAATACCCAGTAAGAAATAAATTGAATAGATAAACATATCTGTTATCTTCAACCAGAAAGTATCCGTATAAGGAGCTTCATTAGCTGTAATCGTTGCATCAGATCCCATAGCATAAGATATTAATACTACAGCAACCAACAAAACGAGACCAAGTAAAGATTTTATAGCTCCCATCGGATTATCTTTTAAAGCTGCGCCAAACTGTGCAATTGCTGCAATAACCGTCAAGCCAACAGTTACACCAAACAATGCATACATTAAGTATATCAATGTTTCAGTGTGTTCGGGAGCATTCATATCTCCCACCGGATTATTATATCCTACCAAGAAGAACATGCCCAATACTACCAAAATAACGGCAAAGCAGACATATAAAGCATAGTAGGACATTTTATATGATAATTTAGCCATTGTCCTAATTATTTTTTGTATTTCAAGTTGTACTTCATGATCATGTCAAGCAAAGTAATAGAAGAATCTTCCATAGCGCTTGTCAAAGCTTCAATTTTAGAAAGGATGTAGTTATAGAATACCTGCAGAATCAATGCTACAACCAAACCAAAGATAGTAGTAATCAAAGCCACTTTCATACCACCTGCTACAACTGTCGGAGAAATATCACCTGCCTGCTGGATTTTATCGAACGCCATAACCATACCGATTACAGTACCCAAGAATCCCAAAGACGGAG
>ENA-OPNV01000897-OPNV01000897.1-human-gut-metagenome-genome-assembly--contig:-NODE-897-length-15070-cov-4.782751_pt1 | contig 15070 bp, 18 predicted proteins | sample MGYA00241542_ERZ501781 | MGnify/ENA primary metagenome ERZ501781 (study PRJEB25962, sample SAMEA2042609) | human gut metagenome | biome: human gut; feature: human-associated habitat; material: faeces...
CTGACGGCCACTCCAGCGTGTGGCGGGCTGCCCAGCCTGCTGAGCCGCCTGTTTCTCCGCTTGTTTTTTCGGCTGTTCGGCTGCGGCTTTCCGCTTTTGGATTTTCTCCTTGAGCTGGGAGATATTCTCCTTAGTCGTCTGAACCCCTCTGCGGCCCTGTTTATCAAACTGGTGAACCGCTTCATGGGTGACGTTATCCACCCCAGCGGAAAGGCGGTCGGACGCATATTCACCAGGAGAGCTTTCCTCCGCATACAGGCTGTGGTCGGCCTTATCCTTGGTGCGGATATATGCCTCCTTCATCCGTTCAGAAGCAACCGCCGCTTTATCAATCGCTTTAATGCCTTTTTTCGCAGAAACTCTTGTTTTTATACCCTTGCCCATGGGCTTCACCTCCTTCCCCGGGCGGGGCCGCCCTTATTCCTCCAGCAGCTTGGCGACAACCACCATCCGCCCGTTGGTTCGGGAATACTCGCAGGTGGAAAGGGTAATGAGCTGGTCGCCGTATTCCGCAGTCACGCCCGTGTCATAGAGCGCCAGTTCCTTGCACTTGGCAATAAACTCGTCAAAATCTTCTTCCTGTTCGGCCCGGACGAAGTGGTAATACTTGAAGCCTTGCTCTGAGTAGGCCACCGTCTTAAATGCGGCGATTACCTCATACTCGCCAAAGCTGTCCAGCGTATCAAAATGAATGGTCTTGTGGTCCTGGTAGAAATCCTCACTCTCGTACTTGCACAGATCGGAGAACATACTGCCGTTGTTCATGTGATGGCCGTACAGCATCAGATTGTCGGAAATGCCGACGTCGCAGTTTTCCTGCATATAGGGCACCCCATAGCTGCTGTACGACTTATCAAAAGCGTGCTTCAGATAGAAGTTGGGGTTATCCTTGGTCTGCATGACGGGATAATCAATCCGGGTGCCGGGAATAGAAATCCAGCCCACCAAATCGCTGTTCTTGGCGTACACATCCGCATACTTTTCAAAAGCCGTGAGTTCTTCCGGCTCCTGGGCCGGGTCATCGGCCAGCTCCAGCGCGGGCAACTCCACATCTTCCTTGACCAGCCCGGCCACCTCGTCAAAGGCTTCGGCGCTTTGCTTTTGGTCCAGATATTCGCGGGCCAACATAGCCCCGGAGAAAAGGAACAGGGCGGCACAAAAGGCCGCCCCAGCGATCATCAGTCTGCTTTTCACTTTGTCACTCATATTTCACCCTCCTGTACTTATCGTGCCTGTTCCTTGCTGGCCGCTTGGCGGCGCTGCCCGGCCTGGGCCGATCTCAACCCCTGCAGTTCGGTTTTCACCGATGAGCGCCCGCCATTGATTCGCTCCACCGTGAGCGCCATGTCGCGTTCCATTTCCGAAAACACCTTGCCGCAAGACAGCACAAAGCTCCGCAGCTTGGCAAGCACACCCTTATCCGCAGATAATTCCTTGCTTTCCTGGGGTTCCTTTCCCGTAAGGGCAAGCCCGGCGTTTTTGATGTGGCCACCCGCCTGGTGCAATTCTTCCCGCATGGAGTCCAGTCTCACAGCGAGTTGCCCCATGCTTTTTTCCGAATGGGCAAAGCCCCGTCCCATCCGGGAAAGAACTGAGGGGATGTGCAGGGCCTGGGCCGCATGGCACAGGGCAGAGCGCCCTTTTTCCCGGAAGGTCTGCACCATCTGCTTTGCAGATGAAATGAGGTTTTCCTTTGCCGTGGAAACCATCACTTTGGTCTGGCGGACTTTACCCTCCACAGTGTCCGCAAGCTGGGAGCACCGTGCGCGGATTCCCTTGTCGTGGAGCTTGCCCACCTCCAGGCGCATTTCCTTCATTTCGTCCATCATCTGGGACAGCTTTTCTTCCATACCGTCGATATAGCCCACCAGGGCCTGTACTTCTTCCTTCTGCTTTTGAAGCCCGCTCTGTTCCAGAACGGAAATCAGGTCTATGATCTGCGGGTGGTCCCGCAACGTAAGAGCCGGTTCAGCCATTGTTCATTCCTCCATTCTCAAACGTATCATCGCGCCGGTTCCGCCTGCTTTCTTACAGGGGGCAGCTCCCGGCAGTATTTCGGGTAACGGATTTTCACGCCTTCCATAAAGTAGGGGGCGAACTCGCAGCAGAACAAATCCTCCGGGGAATAGGCGTTGCTGTGCTCCGGGTCGGTATAGCCGTTCCAGAGATTAAAAGCAAGGCGGCACACCCGGACGGTGCCGCTGGTCTGCCAGCCGCCGTGCATACCCTCCGGGTCAATGCAGTCCTGCTTGAAATCAAACATCTGGCGGATGTTTGACCGCGTTTCCGGGGCAATCCCCATCACATAGAAAAAGGCCCGGTGGTAACAGTCGTTCCTCCGAGCCTCGCTCATCATATCCAAAAAGAAATCCCGGTGTTCCGGGGACGCAAAGCGAAGATTGCTCATGCCGGCACCTCCTCGCCGCCGAATACGCCTTCACCGGGCTTGGTGGTCATCAGGGCATAGAGCTTGGTGTCACGGGGGAATCGGTTGATGAACGGCACCAGGGCGCTGCCATACCGGATGAGGCCGCAGCCAGCGTCCGCATTGGTGACATAGCTCATCTGCTCGTTGGAGATATTGAGGAGCTTCGCCAGCTTTGCCCGGTCGGACGCCGCCTGGTTCAGCATGACGATAAACTCCGAGTTAGAGAGCATGGTGCTGGCCTGGACGGAATCCAAAAGGTACTCCACGTTCTGGGTGATAGCAGTCGGGTAGGCCCCACGCTTTCTAAACTGCCTCCATGCGGAATTAAAGAAAATGCCGCTTTGCTCATTCTCAAACATCACATGGAACTCGTCGATGAACACATGGGTGCGCTTGCCCCGTTTCCAGTTGAGGGTGACGCGGTTGAGGATCGTATCGGTGATGACCAGGGAACCGGCAGGCTTTAGCTGCTCGCCCAGGCCGTGGATGTCGAACACCACATAGGGCTTGTTCAAATCCACCGTGCTTTCCCGGCCAAAGATGTCCAGGGAACCGGTGGTGTAAAGCTCCAGGGAAAGGGCGATCTCCCTGGCCTTATCCTCCGGCTGCTCCAGCAGTTTTTGACGCAGGTCGCAGAGGGTAGCCACCCTCCCGGCATTCTCCGCCTCCGGGTACACCAGGGCGGTGCAGCGGTCGATGATGGATTTATGCTGCGGCCCCACGCCGCGCTTGTCGATCTGCTCGATGAGGGACATGACAAACTGGCTCTTTTCCACGATGGGGTTTTGCTCACCGTAGCCCTCCACCATATACATGGCGTTGAGGCGGTCCTTGCCGCCTGCCACCAGATGGGCCACCGTCGCTTTCTCCCGGCCCAGGGCTTTGACGAGTGCGCCAAATTCTCCCTCCGGGTCACAGATCAGGATGTCGTCATTTGCGTAATCTGGGTGGAGCATAAGAAACGCGATCAGCTCCTTGGCGCTGAAGGACTTGCCCGCGCCGGGGACGCCCAGCAGGAAGGCCGACTGGTTCAAAAGGTTCGCCTTGTTGCACATGATGAGGTTGTGGGAAATGGCGTTCTCTCCAAAGTAAATGCCGCCCTTATCCTGGATCTCCTGGACCTTGAAGGGGATGAATACGGCCAGGGATTCCGTGGTGAGGGTACGGAAGGCGTTGATTTTCCGCACCCCGATGGGCAGGGCGGTGTTCAGGCCATCAAGCTGCTGGAACTTGAGCACCGCAAGCTGGCACATGTGCTTTCGCGCCACGGAAAGCACCGCTTCGGTGTCGCTGTCAAGCTGCTCCTTGGTGTCGGCGGTGATGGCCAGGGTCATTACCGCAAACATCATCCTCTGGTCGCGGGTGGTGAGGTCATCCAAAAACTCCTTGCTTTCCTTGCGCTGCAATTCCATATCGTAGGGGACCACAGCAGAGAAGTTGTTGTTGGCGTTCTGGCGGCGCTGCCAGTTGGTGATGTTGGTTTCCACACCCAGCAGGCGGTTTTCCACCTCCCGCACGGCCTCATCCGTGGGAACCGGCACAATGTCGATGGAGAACATCAGATTTCGGTTGAAATCGGTAAGCTCCGTCACCATGTTATCCTTAATATAAGAGGCGTAGTCTTTGAGGAACAGCACCCGGCAGAACTTGCCGCCCAGCTTCAGATAGTCGCTCTTTTTTTCGATCCCGTCCGGGCAGATATAGTCCTTGAAGCTGTGGCCCCGCTTCATCATCTCACGGGCATTGAAAACAAACTCGGATTCCTCGCCCTGGCGGTAGAAGTCGTGCAGGATACGCAGGCGCTCGGTGGCGTCCAGCTCCACGCACTTGGAGCCAAGGGCCGCAAAGTGGGAAATGAGGTCGGCTCCCACACGAGAAAAATAGGCGCGGGCCTCCTCAACATCCTTCTTCACCACGGAGATGGTGATATACTTTTCCTGCATAATGCCGTTGGCTCCGGTGGCTTTATCCAGCAGCATTTGGTTATATTCCCCCCGGTACTCATCCCGGAAATCCCCCTGCATGGGCATGAGGATGGACGTTTCAAAGTTGGCCTGATTCATACGGCGGTTATTGATGGTGATTTTCGTCACCGCACCGGAATCCAGGGAATTGAGCAGCTCCGAATAGGTGAGGAACATGGATTCCTTGTCCTCGCGGCTGGCCACCAGATAGTTGATGTCGCTGAATTTATAGGTTTTGGAGAACTTGTTCCCCACAAGGAAGATGCCGTCCGGCCAGATACGGCGGACTGGGATCACATCCTGCACCTTCCGGGGGACGGTGTAACGCTCCTTTTCCTGCTTGGACATGGTTTTGATGGTCTTAATCATGCTTGGCCTCCTTCCGTTTGCTAAAGTGTTTCGGCTCCTTCCGGCGCTTCTTGCCGGGCCGCCCGGTTTGCAGCTCCTCGATGGTATCTTTCAGGGCCGCATAGTAGTAGTTGCTGTCCTCGAACTTAAACTCCTTCGGCTCCAGCATTTCCGAGCGCAGCCACGCCCAGATAAATTGTTCCGCCGTCATACCGTGATAGGTGATGAACCCCAGCATGGCAAAGGGGGCCGCCCCCAAAATGCACATCCAGGACAGGGTTTCCACCCCAAAGTAGGGGCGCAGGATAAAGTAAAGGCCCACGGCCACGCTGCAGGCGAGGACAGAAAAGATGAACTGCCGCATACTCAGCCCGAAAAACATGGATTCGGTGTAGTTGCGGATTTCCCGGTTGATCTTGACTTCCAAAATATCACCTCACAATCACATCGCCGGTTTCCAGGTAAACAATGCTGCTCTTGGGTATATAGGCAAAGCCCAGCAGCCGGTCGCCCACGGTAAAAATCTCGTCTGGGGCTGCTTTGGAGAAGTGCCCACAATTCCCTTTTCAGCGGGCAGGTCGTAATCCTCCACCATTGGGATGGCGGTTCCATCAATCAAGTGCAGCACATAGGTTTGATAACGCATTTGTTTTCCTCCTTTTTTACAGGCCCATCATCTCGCGCACCACGCGGTCGGCCATTTTCACCGCGCCCACGAGGACAAGCATATTAAAGACCAGCTCCCCGATATAGCTCCACACCTGGGTGACTGCCGCCGCATTGGGGTCAATGGCAGGCGGGGACGCCGCAAATAGGGAAAAGATAATGCAGGCCAGCACGATGATGGCCCCTTCCAAACACACGGCGGCATAGCTCTTGATAAAGCTCTTGCCCACGTTTTGGGTCGGTTCCCCGGCGAAGGTGGAGAGAGGGACGGGGGCGATGGCCGTATATAAATAGAGCTTAAAAAACCGCCCGTAGACGGTCATTATCATAATGAAAGACAATATCGTGATAAACAGCCCGCCAATGAGCGTCACCGCCCAGAGGGGGATACTCTCGAAAAAGCCGCAGCTTTCCACCGCCGTGACAATCTCCTGGGGGAGAACCGTCTGCTGCGCGGTTCCAAAGCCCGCCGCGTTCATTATTGTTGAAACGAGGCCCTGGACGATATTAAAGAGGGCCATCATCAGCTCCAGCCCATAGGTCACGACGCCTTTGGCAATGGCGAACCGGATAAACAGCTTTAAGGCGTGCTCCGGTTTCTTTACCTCGGCAAAGCTGCCGCAGGTACGCATGACGCCCACTACAAAGAACAGCACCAAAAGCGCAAGGCCAATGGCCCGCACCGCGTCGTGGATGTTGACAATGACGCCCCAGATGGAGCCACCCTTAAACTGTTCCGGGCTTTGGGTGATGAGCTGCCAGATCTCGGACAGGTACTTGTTCCAGGTGTCGAGGGCATTTTGCAAATTTTGAACAACCCAGTTATCGGACATTCAACAACCTCCTCGTATTATAAAGTAGTAGTTATTAGAGTCCCTCTCCAAGGACAAAATGCTACAATAGACAAGGTGCTGTGGATTGGTTTAAACCTCCTACCGCAAGACGGTTTCGGAAAGGCTCCAACCACGGCTCTTTGTTTTTAGTGTTAATCAGTTAGATACCGCCAGACGGTTTATATAGAACGAGGTTACATAGCAAAGAGGTGTGGCTCTAAGCAGCACTGTAAAATAAAACGCCGGAGGTAAAAAGAAATGATTTTTGTTGGTATCGATGTTGCAAAGGACAAGCACGATTGCTTTATCCTCAACTCGGAAGGAACGGTCTTGGCAGATGTATTTACCATTGCCAATAACCGCATCGGTTTTGAGACGCTTCTTTCAAGAATCCAAAGCTGTTCCCAAGGTGAAAGCAAAATAAAAGTAGGGCTTGAAGCCACAGGACATTACAGCTACAATCTGCTGGGGTTTCTTTTAGACAGCGGCCTGGCAACCTATGTCATTAACCCTCTGCACACGAACCTCTACCGGAAAAGTCTCAGCCTGCGAAGAACCAAAACAGATCGGATAGACGCGCGTACCATTGCAATGATGCTCATGTCTGATGTGGACCTCAAGTCCTACTCAAATACAGCATACCACAATGAAGAGCTAAAGTCACTAACCAGATACAGATTTGATAAGGTAAAAGAGCGCGCCAAGCTGAAAAGCTCCGTTGCGCGGTTAGTGAATATTCTATTTCCGGAGCTCGAAAAGCTGGTTTCAAGCCTGCACATCGCTGTTGTATACGCACTGCTGAGCAACTATCCGGGTGCAAGCTATATCGCAAACGCCAATACTGAAGAACTCGCTGAGATTCTTTGCACCGCCTCTAAAGGTCGTTATACCAAGTCTAAAACCGCGGAAATCCAAGTAGCCGCAGGGGTCTCCATTGGCTCGAAAATGCCTGCTAAGTCTATGGAGTTGAAACACACGATTGCTCTCATCCGCGAGCTGGACAAAGAAATTTCTGAGGTAGAATCCGCAATTGACAAGATTACATCTCAGATGGATTCTCCCATCTTTACAATCCCCGGTATTGGCCGACATATGGGTGCAATGATTCTTGCTGAAGTTGGAGATTTTTCCAACTTTGCAAGCGCAGACAAGCTGCTGGCTTATGCTGGACTCTCTCCATCTACATATCAGTCAGGGCAACTGCAAAACTGTTATGCTCACATGGAAAAGCGTGGCTCCAGATATTTGCGATATGCTCTTTTCAATGCCGCCAAATATGTTTGCCTTTGGTGTCCTACATTCTCGGCCTATCTTGAAAAGAAGCGTTCTGAGGGAAAGCATTACAATGTTGCCATCTCTCATGCTGCTAAAAAGCTGGTAAGGCTTATTTTTGCTATGCAGCGTTCTGGGAAAGCCTTCTTAGCTGATTATTAAGCGTGCGATTTTATACGGAGCGAGTATCCGACAACGGATGCTCTTGTTTGCTATACCAATTTTCACCACCTTAAAATTTCTCTCGAAAATTTTGTTTTGGGCCTTGACTTTTAATAGTTAGTCTTTCTGAATAAAAAAAGACCGTTCCTCTTTTCGAGGAACGGTCTTTGCTTTATGCGCTTCTATAAGTTACTGCGCCTGCGTGTCAGAGGGCTGCTGGGGCTGCTGCGGAGCAGTTTCCTGCACAGGAGCCTGATAGGTAGGCTGAGGATTTGCAGGCTGCTGAGGCTGCGCATTGGGGTTCTGGTAGCGCATATTGGGAGCCTGCTGAGGTTCTGCTGAGGGCTGAGTATAAGTAGTTTGAGTGGTCTTTTGTTCCGCTTTACGGTTATCGTATTTGACCTTCAACTGGTCATAAGAGTAACCGTCCTGCGGAATGCCGAGATACTGGTAGTTGCCCAAACCGAGAATCATGTTGAAGATGGGGCTGACGAGAACCAGACCAATCGTGAAACCGATACCCTGACCAAAAGCAACCGCTTTCTTGTACTGGGTGATGACGTTAATGACTACCCCGGCAATGACGAGCAGTGTGCCGAGCAGCGGGATAAAGCCGAGCAGGCCCAGAACGAGCGGGACCAAAAAGAGCCAGCCGTTACCCCAATAAATCTTGAACGCGATGTAAGACTTATAGAACGGAACGATAGATGCCCAACCCGGCTGATTGGCTTTCGCGACGATGTTGATGACGAAGAATGCCAGAACGAGCAGCCAGATGGTACTAAAAATACCGAGAATGGCATTCAGAGCCGCAGTTTCTGCTGAATACATACATATTCCTCCTTCTTGTATGTAGGTGAAAAAATGCTGAAACCAAACAGTTTCAGCCCGTTTTGTGACTCAAGTATATTTACTTTGCAGCAAACAGCAAGAAAAATTGCGCAAAAAAAAAAAGAAGCTGCTCCCCACAAGCAGCTCCTTTCCCAAAACAATTTCGTTAGAAATAGTCTTGTATTTATAATAACAGCATTAACAGTATGCTGATTTATGCCATGAATGGCTCATAATGGTCTCTATACATAGACCTTGTATTTACGCCTCTCAAATAGGCTCAGTATACTGGCTCAGAACCAGCCAGTGCCGTCATCGACATCCTGCTTGGCCTCGACCTCGCCGGGGCAAATCCAGTAAACCGTGCCAGACACGGTCTGGAGTAGGATGCCATCGACAATGCGTTGAGGAATATTAGAAGTACGCTTATCTTTCAAAGCCTTTCTAAGTTCCGAATACGGCATGTCAGGGATGATACCCTTGCAGGAACGGACGCGCTGAACTTTGCTTCCGGAAAAGCCCTTCTCGACATAGTCATCATCATCACCAACAATGGTGTTGATTCGGCCGATGTTGTCAATACCAACGAAGGCATTGAAGAACATGGCTTTATGACCAGCGCTGGAACCTCCGACGACAATTGTCTCGCCGTTGATTTCTTTGTGTACGGCGTCGCGGTAAATCGCAACAGCCGAGCCAAGGAAACCGGGAGTCAGAAGGTCTTCCAGAGTATAGGAAGCCTTTGCTGCAAGCTTCCAATCCTTAATGTAAGCGCCAACAGCGTTTGCAGTGGAACGGAAACCGGTGTAGGAAACGGGAATAGAATTGGTAGACATAAAAATACCTCTTTCTTATTTTATTTAAAGATAGTTTTTATGTATCCTCGGCCAAATCACTTCGACCAATCTCACCTGTGAAAGGTGATTAAATACTCAAAAAACAAAAAAGCCGCAATCTCAGTAGAGATAGCGACTTAGTCGATTTATATAACCAATTTAGACGTATGTGGGGTACGTCGAAACTTTTTATTTATGAGTATAATTTAATGATATTAACTTTGCAGCAATTAGCAAGTATTTTTTTATAAAAAACAGCCGCCCCATTTCAGGAGCGGCTGAGATTATTTATCGAACGCTAATCGGGAAAACTGCGTAGAAGTTATGATAGCACTCGTAGTTATCCGGCTCAGCTTCACCGATACAATAAAGCGGTGCCTCATCAAAAGCGGTACAGTTATCTGCCGTGATGGGCTCGGTGTCACCATGGTCTACACCATTCGCCTTATCCTCGGCAAACGCAGCATTAGCTGCCTTGATGGCATTATCCAAAGAGAAGAACGCCTTTTCCAGAATGGAAACAGAGTCGAACTCACTGATATTCTCGTTGGAGTAGTGGTTCACCACGACATAAGCTGCTTTTGCGGCCTTGTTCTTAGCCTCTTCGGCCTTTTCGTCAACTTCCGCATAACAGAACATGCGGTCTTCATCAGGATTGCGGCGATAATGCTCGCAATCAACACACTTGATATTTTTATTGCAGATATAACCCATATTATTTCTCCTCTCTTATGCGAAAAAAGTCCAATCATCATCAACATCGTCACAATGGCCGCTGATGTAATCCAGATGTGCGAGCAAATCAGCGTAATACTTTTCCAATGCCGGGTCATAATCAGCATCAATACCGATGATGTACTCCATCATCTTGCGGTCAGCCATCTCGATACGACGGCGCTCAGAAACGGTCTTATAGGAATAACTGTTGCTTTTGCGTTTTGCAACGCAACGATTACGCCATTCCTCGCACTGAGCGTGCCCGTTGTAATAGCTTTTACCGAGCTTGGAAAGCATCTTGCCGTCAGCGATAAAACCGTATTTGTCACGAAGAACGCGGCTGCGGCGTTTCTTACTGCGGAACGCTTCTTTCCGGCGCTTGCTCCCGGCAGTCTTACGGCTCAGATACTGATTTACGGCGATGTTGTAAGTATCCTCATAAATTTCAATGTTCATATGTTATGCTCCTTCTCGGCAATCCTTGCAACGATTGTCTTCGTAGTCGAACAGCAATCCGAACTCATAGATGACAGACCAGCAATATTCGCTGGGGTCAATCAAGCGGTAACCGTAAATGGGCCACCACGCATCGTCGTAGCCAATAGTATCGTACACAGACACTTCCTTGCGCGAGACGGTCTTGATACCGGAGATATAAGCAATAAGCTTCAACTCTTTCAAAGAAAGCCCGTCAAGCATTTCGTGGCCGTGAGCGTACGCCTCATCGACGTATTTGCTGTTGCCACACCAATAGAAGAAATGCTGCGGCTTAAGAATGGCCTCAGTCAGTTCGTTGCGATAAGCAGCTTCTTCATCCGTAACATAATACGGGCGAGTAGTAGCTGCATCATCGATGCAGAGGATGTATTCCATTAGCTTACAGTTTGCTTCATCAATGGAACGCTGTGCGTTGCGGTTGATGGCAGGATGGACGAGCTTTTCGTTGCGCTGCTGCTTGTACTGGCAGTGCTTGGCGTGACGCTTTGCGCGAGAGAAGTCCTGCTTACGAGATTTGCTGGTATGAGATTTCTTGCGGGTCTTTGCGTTGCGCTCTGCGTCAACACACTCCAGAGCCTCGGAAATCATGTTGTTCAGGGAAATAATAGAGTTCATCATAATTTTTCTCTCCTTTTTGATAGTTCATTGCAAACAAAATACCGCCACCTCTTATGAGATAGCGGTATATCGATTTTGAATTTTGCTTGTGCTTTTTATTTTTAGGATACTCTAAGTATATTTACTTTGCAGCAAAAATCAAATCACTTATAGAACTGGGCAATTTTCTTTGCGAGATAGACCTGTCCTTTGGGCGTAATAAGGGTCTTGTGCGATGTGCGAGCACTGTTCCCGATATAGTACACGCTCTCGATGGTTTTAAACAGACCGAGCTGATTCTTATCGGCGTACTTCTGATACGGCATATTGTTGCTGTCGAGATACTTCTGTTCGCGGAGCCATGCGAAGAGTCTATTGCGGCCGATGCTAATCTTGTTGTTGCTCAGATACTTTGCAAACTCGCCAATCTCAATGCAGTTGGTAGCTGCCGTGACGGCGTGATGGAAGTCTACGCTTTCCTTCTGAACACCAATGATTTTATCCTGACGCTTAACTGCTTCCAGAGATGTTACAAGCAGTTCTTTTGTTTTCTCATCCGTGTTAGGAAGCCACTCATTCACAAAAACGACCGGGTCATTGACATAGCCGCCAGTTGCACGAATTGTCGGCAGCAACTCATCGAAAACCCATTTCTCGAACATTTCTGCGTCTGGTTTGTGGGAACTGCAAATCAGACGATACACATTGCCCTCAGAGATAAACTTCATGATTCGTGGAACGCCATTGCAGTCAACATGGCTCGATGTGATGCCATCCTGACGGCAATGCAGGTTGAGCTCACGGGATACGTTTGCGTATCCCAATGCAGAGCAGATATCGTTGGCGCAGAAATAAAATTTATTATTGTCCTCGAAGATGCGCAGCTCGCCGAAAACTTCTGACAAAAAGACCTTCGGAATATGATGATACATACGTTAATCCTCCAAATCATGACCTAACAAAACGTTATGTCACCCCTGTTTTTTGACGATGATACGATACTAAACTTTTGAAAAACTTTGTAAAACACTACGGAGGAACCACATCCTTTCAATTATTTGAACAAACAAAAATACCGCCACCTCTTATGAGATAGCGGTATATCGATTTTGAATTTTGTTTGTTGCTTTTATTTTTTCGATGACTTCAGTATATTGACTTTGCAGCAAATAACAAGACGATTTTGGCGAATTATGGATGCAATGTATAGCAAACGCAGGAAAAAAAATACAAGACATAAACATGAATGGGATAGAACCAATAGAATAGTTGTTTGCATCCTCTTCCTTTCTTCCCGTTATAAAGGAAAAAGAAAACCACTGTGAAAACACTGAGCCACTGGCAATAGTTCAGGTCTGTAACAAGCTTACTCCATGTAAACGCAGGGTCGTTTGCAGACCACAACCATCCACGAAACAGGACCTGCATAGAAAGAGAAGCGATGATATAGGCAATACATTGTGATTTTCGATTATCTTTAAATATATAAAGGACGATACCAACAACAATGTATGGTAACCCGCCATCTGCCAGAGTGCCCCAATTTGGGAGAAAAGAATGATTAGCTAAAACAAAAAAATGATGAAGGCTGTTTATCGAAATAAGCATTTCGGCGATACAGCCATACCAAAACGGAAGAAATACAGCAATAATTCCTTTTGCTGTTTGTCCTTCTTTTACCCAGTCTATTCCCTGCCAGATGATACAAAGGATAACGAGGTTTAAAAGGATGCCGTTGATTGGATAAAAGCCATCTCTTCGAAGCAAAAGGCCATGATAAGACATCAGATGGTAGATAATGCCCATCCCGACTGCCATCATATAAACCCGTAGAAAATACTTTATTCGAGAACGAGTATGACTGAATCCTTCTACCATACAAAAAAGAAACAGGTATGCGGATAAACGCCCAATAACGAAGAAAACACCCGGCACTTTTCCGGTGAATTCAAAGAAATAATGAATATGGTCAATCAGCATGAAAAGCAATGCCAATAATTTGAGCTGTGTGCCATCAAGGAATAGTCTTTTAGTCAACAAAATCATCTCCTGAATTTATTGTAGCTACTATGCAGCAAATCTGAAGTTGTTTGTGCAGTTTTTGCAAAAGAAAAAACCGCCTGCCAAATGGCAGACGGCGTGAGGTTGAAGATTAAGATGTGGATGTGGCGATGTCGGCAGAACTCGGCTCGTGGAATTCGGTACCGGTTTCGAGAGCAGCCTTAATCAATACAAGCTACCGCTCGTTGTGCTTATGCGACCTCATCCATCAGGACTTGCACTTCCTTTGTCCCGATTTTTGCAGGCGAAACCTCGGAATCGAAATACTCACCGTTGACGGAGATGATAATCTCCAAGATAGCATCGATACCCTTGTCGGTTTCCGTGGTTCCCCACGTCATAGCCGCATGAGAGGATGCCGAATCTGCGCAGCGCTTTTTGAACGCCGCGATAGCATCGTCAATGGTGTCGCTGTCGATTTCAGGTTCCGTTATGGTATAGGCGATTCGCTGAGGCTGGCTCATGTCGATGCGTTCGATGGTAATATCACCGCAAATCGTATTCTTTGTCATGCTGATTTCTCCTTATTTGGTTATGTCTTAGATGTGGAAAATAGTCCATTCGCGGTTGGGATAATCATCGCAAAAGCTTGCAAAAGCGAGCGGCGCACCGCTGTCTTTGCTATCCTTATTGGAGTGTACGAAGACATTGTAGTCTTCCATATCCTCAACATCATCGGCCGTTGCATCCTCATCAAAAACATCATTGACGCTTTCCGCAATCAACTCTTTCATTTCCTCAAACGCCTCATCGAAACTGTCGTAGAAGCCCGTAAGCTCGATGCTTTCGTATTCCTCATAAGAGAGAAGGAAGAAAGGCTTGTCAGTCGTGACCTCAAAAACAGCCCATTCGACGCTTTCTTCGTCGTCTCCTTTCCAGAAGTCATAGGTAGCATGTACTCTGGGCTCGCTGTTGTCAGCATCGTGCGTGATATCGGCACCGGTAAGACCTGTATGGTAGTTCTTGTTGATGCGCTGCGCTATGCTTTCCCTTACTGCTGCGGCCGCCTCTTCCAGCGTGTCCTTTTTGCAGATGAGGTTCGTGCAATCATAATGTTCACTCTTAATTACGATAAACATATCACATTCTCCTTTTAGCCTTTGTTGATGATGGCGTCGATAGCTGCAGAAATAGTTTCATTCTCTGCCTGAATCATTCTGCCCTGCAGATTGTTCCAATCGATGTGCTCCTTGACCTTGCGGACAAATTCTTCGTATGTTCCATTTTCGGTCATCCGCTCGATTTCCTCGTCATAAGCACCGCTCTCTTCAAGGACATACTTGATGTCGTCTTCGGGATTAACTTCTACGATAGGATAATCTGTACCGAGGTCATCGCTGTCGACATCGTTCAGATTCGTGATGAACCAGACATCCATAAAATCCGGCCCACAGATGCATTTGGAGTTAGCGCCTTCTTGGATGTCAATGGAATCTTCGTTATAATCACCGTAATGATTAACAACGGCATCCTCCACAGCATCGTCGCGTTCCTTGATAGCAGCTTCCAATGTCTGAAGCAGCTTGCTGCTAACAATATAGGAGGTGGATTCTTTGGACGTATAAACGTTTTGCAGTAAAAACATATTTCTTACTCCTTATTCTGAAATTTGTAGTTTGTTATTTGACCAGAAGGTCAATTGCAATGTAATTTTCTGGATGTAATTACCATTCATTACTTTCCCGTATCGTGGGATATCCGTGCGACTCTTGATATTATCTCTATCGCAATCTTTGATTTTCGCAAAAAAAGACATCACTACAGAAAGTAGCGATGTCTCGATTTTGAATTGGGTTTTCGGTTTTTATTTTTTGGATAAATTCAGTATACTCACTTTGCAGCAAACTGCAACAAAAA
>ENA-OPNV01000906-OPNV01000906.1-human-gut-metagenome-genome-assembly--contig:-NODE-906-length-14963-cov-2.383418_pt1 | contig 14963 bp, 9 predicted proteins | sample MGYA00241542_ERZ501781 | MGnify/ENA primary metagenome ERZ501781 (study PRJEB25962, sample SAMEA2042609) | human gut metagenome | biome: human gut; feature: human-associated habitat; material: faeces...
AATATTGGGATTGACGGACGAAAATATTGCGGCGTTGATTTGGCAATATATATTCCCGGACTTAATGAAGAAAGCAAAAAACGTATTATATGGCAACGAATAAGAGAACAACCCCTATAATTCCCAACCCGGTTTTAATCGACCGGGTTTTGGGGAACATACAAACCGGGTTAATGGATAACGTCGATTGGTTGGACGTCGCATTTGGGCGGGCGCAACGTATCGCCAAAGTGATACAGGGCAAACGCTATTATACCCCGAACGTATATGCGGGCGGGACGGAATGGAGAGGCGACAATGATTATATCGACGTTTCCCCGGATGCCAATATTGGCAATTTTTCGTTCTTTTGGATAGACGACCCGCAAACGGTCGGTTGGGTTCCCAAAGAGCAAAGCGAGATTAAAGCCCCGTTTTCCCTTATTGTTTGGTTCGATTTGCGCAAGGTTTACCCCGGTCAACTCAACAACCGGAATACCGAGGCATTGAAGAACGAAATATTGACCGTCCTAAATGGCGGTTTTTGGCTGAAAGACGGGACGATTGTAATAAACCGGATTTATGAGTTGGCGGAAAACGTGTACCGTGGGTTTACGTTGGACGAAATAGATAATCAATTTTTAATGCACCCGTTCGGCGGTTTTCGCTTTGAGGGTGTATTGTCAGTTAATCAACCTTGTAACATTTAACGATATGGTAACTTTCATTATTTGGGTTTTGGTCGTGGCAACCGTGGCGGCGTTCCTGTTGACCCTGTTAAAAAAGTGGGGCGTTATTGAGTACGTCCAAGTTCACGGCAACGACTTTTTTGTTAAGATGTTCAATTGCGGCTTTTGCTTATCATGGTGGGCGGGGGTCGTTTTGTCCGTCCTGTTTGCTATATGCACCGGGAACCCGGCATTGTTATTGGTTCCGTTTTGTTCAACAGTCATAACCCGCATACTCTTATGAAAACGACAAAGATAGGGGAACGGGCGGTTGTGTTGTACGACAGTATCGACGAATTGCCGATTTTGCGATTTCACGCATATAACAAAATGTTGCTTATCGACGCCGGGGTTGGGTCGGATTTGAACGATTGGGATGCGCATATTGAAAAGGCAATCCGGTTTATCCGAAAGGAAAAGCCGGATTTGGCGGAAAAGGAATTGGATAATTTGCGGCAAAACGTTTATTTCGTCCAATCCGCCATATCGCCAAAGTATTTGGCGTTTGCCTGTTTGGTTAAGTCAGTGGACGGAACCGAATACAACGATATGACGGCGGACGGTTTGCAAAAGGTATTGGATTTATTCGCCGATGCGCCGAACGCCGAGTTGACCGCCCAATTGGAAGCGGTCAAAAAAAAAATAGATAAAGAATTGCAATTGTATTTTCCTAAACTATTCGACGACGCCACGGTTAAAGAGTATTACGACCAATTGAAGCAACGCACGATGTTAATGTTGGATGCGATAATAAAGGGGGACGAAAGCGACAAACGAGAAAAAATAGACCATATTACGACGTTGTTGTTGACTTATACAAAACCCAAATCGTTTAGCGGGTCGGATAGCGTGGAAATACAATACGACAAGCAGTTTGAAAATATGTGTTTGATGTTGTCTCAACATTTGCACGTAAACCCAAAATCGTTTACCGTTTTGGAATATTACAACGCATTTGAATACATTAAGGAGCAAGCGAAAAAAGCAAGCAGAAAAAGCCAAAATAAGGCGATTTAAGGTGTTTTATTTTTCAGACGATAAATTATACATTTGAGAAAAGAAAATTGATTGTAGGGCAAATTGCCCGAAAATAACAAAAACAAATAGTCGGATATATGGCAGATAACAACAACCCAATTAAATATTCTGATTTGGTAAGCCCCGATAATTCGATTACTGATTTGATAAAGCAATTGGATGAACTTTCAGACGCATATACAAATGCGTTGAAAAATATTAGGGCGGAAGCAATTCAGTTGGCGGCGGTTCTGCAAAAGGTTTCCGGGGCAACCGAGGACGGCAGGAACACAACCAAGAAAGCCGCAGACGATGCGGAACGTTTGGCACGTGCGCAACGTGATTTGGCGTTTGCAGAAAGCGAGAACGCCAAAAAGTTAGCCGAGTTAAAATTGGCACAACAGGAAGCGAACCAAATTAATAAACTGATTGTGAAAATAAATCAATCCGCCGAGGGTAGTTATAACCGTTTATCGGCGCAATATTCATTGAATAAGATTTATTTAAACAACATGACTAAAGCCGAACGGGAAAACACCGAGGAGGGGCGAAAATTGGTTGCACAAACCAAAGAAATATACGAAGAAATGAAACGTTTGCAGGAAGCAACCGGGAAATTTCAATTGAACGTCGGAAATTATACGGAGGCGTCCGACGCAATTATTGCGTATGGCGACAAATTAAAAGAAACGTTAGGTTTAAATAGCGCATTTGGCGAAAGTCTTTTGGCGTTAGGACGTGGCGGGGCTGAAAGTAAAGCCGTTTTTACAGCTATTGGCGACGGGGCAAAAGCATTGGGAAAAACTTTGTTGGGATTACTTTCAAACCCGGTTTTTTTGGCGATTGCCGGAATTGCGGCGGCGGGTGCGGCGTTTAAATGGTGGTACGATTATAACGCCGGGTTAGTTGAGGCAACGAGATTGACGCAACAATTTACCGGGAAAAGTGGCGATGATTTGAAAGCGTTTAGAAATGAGGTGCAAGCCGTCGCAGATTCGTTCGGCGCAGATTTCCGGGAAACATTGATTGCAACAAACGCATTATCAAAACAATTTGGTATTTCTGCAAATGAGGCATTGCAGTTGGTTAAGGATGGTTTTTTGTCCGGAGCCGATGCGAACGGGGAATTTTTAGACACGTTGAAAGAATACCCGGCATATTTCAAAGAGGCTGGAATATCAGCAGACCAATTTGTTGCGATTGTAGCCCAAACAAACAAAATGGGTATCTTTTCGGACAAAGGCGTTGACGCAATTAAGGAGGCAAATTTGCGTTTGCGTGAAATGACGACGGCGACGGCGGCGGCTTTGGATGGTATTGGTATTTCGTCGGAACAAGTTCAAAAAGATTTGCAGACCGGAACCAAAACAACGTTCGATGTTATACAAGACGTTTCCGCAAAATTGGCAGAATTGCCGGATAATGCGGCAACGGTCGGGGCTGCAATTGCAGATATATTCGGGGGTCCCGGAGAGGACGCCGGATTGCAGTATTTGCGCACGTTGAAAGATATTTCAACAAACATGGATGAAGTAAAAGGGAAAGCCGGAGTTTTGGCGCAATTGCAGGAGGAACAATTGCAAAGCCAAATTGAGTTGCAAAACGCATTATCCGGATTGTTTGACGCAACCGGAGGAAATTTTGAAACGTTGACAACGCAGGCAAAAGTTTTTGTTAACCAAGGATTGACGGCGATAATAAAAGGGGTTATTGATGTTGTCAATTACTTGATTGAGTTATACAATGAAAGTGTTTTGATACGTGCAATTTGGAACGGTATAGTTGCCGGATTCAAAACAACATTTGATACGTTGGGAAATTTGTTTGGATTCTTTATTGATATAGTCAAAGCAACCGGAACCGCATTAAAGGGAGCGTTTACGTTGGATTTTGACGACGTAAAAAAAGGATTGGCAGATTATGCAGCAGCGTACGGGAATTTGGTTAAAGCCCAAGTTAAAGACATAACAGAAAATTTCCAAGAGGGTTTAGAGGGTATGCAGAAGAAAATAAAACCGTTAACAATCCCGGTTTCTGTTGGAGATACCCCGACGCCACAAACAGAAAATAAGCCCGTAACGACACAGAACCCAACCGTAACGCCAAGGGGTAAAAGCGATGCGGAAAAGGCAGCAGAACAGCAAGCAAAACAAATTGAGGCGGCATATAAAAAGAATTTGGAAGCAACCCGAAAATTGCAGGATGCACAATTGCAGTTGGAAACCGACGAATGGGCAAAGCGTCGCCAACAAACGCAATATCAGTATTCCCGCCAAATTGAGGATTTACAACACCAATTGCAGACCGAAAAGGATTTGAACGAAACCGGACGTCAAGCGATAAACGCCACAATTACGGCGTTGGAACAGCAACAAACCGAGGCGTTATTGAAAATCGAACAAGACCGACAATTGCAGGAATTAGCGTTACAGAAAGAAAGCATTGAATTACGTTTGCAAGCAGTCAAAGAGGGAAGCGAGCAGGAAAAACAATTGCGGATGCAGTTGTTGGAAAACGAAAGACAAACCGCATTATTACAGAACCAACAGAAACCGACCGGGCAACAGCAGGACGCCGCGGCGATTAATGCAAGTTTTGACGCAAAGGGAGCCGGAATTGCGGACGAATATTTGCAAGCGCAATTACAGATATTCGACCAACAACAAGCGTTGGCACAATCGGAGTTTGATTTGTTGAGAAATTCAGAAGCCCGGAAAACTCAATTCCGTTTGCAAGCAGAAAAGGAACGTTTGCAAAAGGTTTTAGAATTAAATCAGCAAGCCGCCAATAAATTGTCTGATGTTGAGGTACAAACAATTCAAAACACTATTAAAAAAATAGACCAAGAAATTGAGCAATCCAAAGGGAAGGAACGAGGAACAGACATTTACGGTTTGTTTGGGCTTAATTTGGACGACGACCAAAAAGAGGCAATTAATACGTCTATGCAATACGCATTGGATGCGTTAAATACATTCACGGCGGCACGTGTTGCCGCAGCAGATGCAGCCGTTGAGCAAGCGGATAAAGAGGTTTCCGCCGCACAATCGGCGTTGGATGCAGAATTGGAAGCAAGGGCAAACGGGTACGCCAATAATGTTGTACAAGCGCAAAAGGAGTTGGATTTGGCAAAGAAAAACCAAGAAAAGGCGTTGAAAGAACAACAGAAAGCGCAAAAACAGCAGGCAGCAATACAAACATTGCAGCAAATCGGAAACATGGTAACAGCAACGGCGTTGATATGGTCGCAATTAGGTTTCCCGTTTGCAATACCTGCAATTGCCGTAATGTGGGCGAGTTTTGCAGCGTCTAAAATCAAGGCGGCGCAATTGGCAAAACAGACCGGAGGAACCGGAGGAACGGAAACATACGGCGACGGTACCGTTGAACTTTTGGAGGGCGGTTCCCACCAATCCGGGGACGACGTGGATTTAGGAACCAAACCGGATGGAACCCGGAGGCGTGCCGAGGGCGGGGAATTTTTCGCCGTTATCAATAAACGTAATTCCCGCCGTTTCCGTCGTTTAATCCCGGACGTAATAAATAGTTTGAACCGGGGAACATTCCCCCAAAAGTACCTTAATGCCTACAATACCGACGGCATTAATGTAACGGTTCAACAAAATAACGCACCGGATTTGCGGGATTTAAAAGACGATGTAAGGGAGATTAAGGAACAAAACCGCCGCCGTCGTTACGTCGATGGCAACGGCAATGTTATTGAGGTTTACAAGAATTTGACACGTAAAATTAAAAATTGATATGAACCCGATTTATAGACATTCATTTGTAAATGTGTTTTTAGCGAACGGGGCGATGAGTCACATAACCGGGAACATAAACGGGAATAGTACAAAGTTCTATTATACCCGTACTTTTGTCCCGGTTGGGAATGTGTACCCCCGCAAATTGTTTCAGAATTTCACCACGCAATCCGGGGGCGCATTTTACGATAGCAATAAAAAAATTATCGGCGGTTGGGGGAGCAACCCGTCCGCCACAAATACGGAATTTGACATACCAAGCAATGCCGCATATATCCGGTTTAATGTAATCAAAGCGCATTACGCCAACGGGACGGCATGGTTGAGATTGGGAACGTTGGACGCCCCGAACGTCTTACAAGGTCAAACCGTGCATCCGATTTATAAGGACGATTTGGCAAAGGAGTACGAATTAGAAACCAACCAACGGTTTTATCGTGCCAAATTATCCGGCAAAATTACCTTTGTCCGGGATGATTACGACTATATAAACCGTCAATCGTTCGACAATGAATTTTTGTATTGCATTGAAAAGAGCGACGACGGCGGGCGTACATGGTTCCAATACTTTCAAGGCAAGTTTATGAAAACCGATTGCACGTTTACCGATTACGATAAAAAGGTTGTTGTACAACCGGACGCAATCGACGATTATAACGACGTATTGGCGGGATTGGAAAAGGAATACAATTTAATAACGTTAGCCCCGACAATCCAACGGATAACGATAAACAAGCGTCCATTAATTCAAATATACGTTCCGGGGGATAGTGTTGTTTCTTGTTTTTTGGGCGGTACGAATTGGGAACAAGACGCAAACGCCACGACCGACCAAAACGCACTAATACAAACCTATCATTTTGCACTATGTAATATTTTGAAAGAAATACAAATTACGTCGCACGGTTCCCCGGCGGTAATATCCGGGCTTTATACCGGGCGAATGGCGACGGGTGCAAGTGCAGACGTTTTCGAGGGAAAATTATACCCGGAATTAAACGTAAATTATTATATCTATATTACGCAACAAAGAATTGACGGTTTACCGTTTGGGGTTGCATTGGTTGAGATACGCCGACGTTCGGACGACGTGGCAATGTTCCGTTATCAAAAGGTTACAACGTCCCCGTTTGATACGTTGGAGTTTGATTTAACCGCCGTCGAGGGTTCCGGGGCAACCGGAACAATGCACGCCGATATGAAAAGTTATAATATATACGCCCGGTATTTGTGCGACGTGGAGAAAATCGACGACCTTAATACATATCCATTGCCCGCCGATGATATAGTTGATAATAACCGTAATTATAGGCGTGCGATTGGTTACGCAATCGACGTGGCGTTTATTTCAAACAACTTTTCAGATACCCCGACCGAGTGGGGATTAGCGGACAACGGAAAGTATTTTGCGCCGCCTTATTCCATATACGGGCAAACGTTTTATCCAATAGCCCGGTCAACGTGGCGTTATGCGTCGTTATGGTTTGGGTTTTATTTGATGGATTGGATATTAGAGAAAAAAGCACGAAAAGCATATACTTTGCGGGATGCGTTCCCGGTTGCGTCTTGTATATCCGTTTTGCTCAATCAGATTGCACCGGGTATAACACACGCAGCCACGGCGGAATACAGTCAATTTTTATACAGCGGTAACAACCCAATATCCGGGTTGAATTTCCGTTTGCTTGTATCACAGAAAACCAATATTATAAACGGGGAATATCAGCAACCCGCACAAAAAGCCCCGACGACCTTACAACAATTTACCAATATGTTACGGGATTGTTTTAAATGTTATTGGTTCATTGAGGACGGCAAATTTAAAATCGAACATATCCAATATTTCCGCAATGGCGGTTCCTATTCCGGCGGGGCTATATTAAGCCACGATTTGACAAAGGAATTGAATTTGCGCAACGGGAAACCGTGGGCGTTCAACACGTCGGAATATTCGTTTGATAAGGTCGATTTGCCGGAACGTTACCAATTTGAATGGATGGACGACGTTACGGCGGCATTTGAAGGGTTGCCGATACAAGTAATAAGCAAGTATGTAACGCCCGGAAAGGTTGAGGAAATTAATATATCAAACTTTACGTCCGATATTGATATGATGTTGTTAAACCCCGGCAATATGAGTTCGGACGGGTTCGCCTTGTTTGCCGCCGTTCCGCCAACGTCCGGGTCGCAATGGATATTACCATTTACCCGCCAAACTATTAACGGGGTCGAATACTTTTTGCAAAACGGATATTTGGCGTTTATCAATCTGCAATCCCCGTATTGGTTATATGATTTACCCGCCCGTCGTGTATCAATAAACGGTTCCGAGGTTTACGCATACGGTATTGAGAGAAAGAAGAAACAAACGTTTAGTTTTCCGGCAAATGACGACCCAAACCCGATGCAACTAATAAAAACGTATATCGGTAACGGTCAAGTTGATAAATTAAGCGTAAATTTGTGTAGTCGAAACATTAAAGCAACGTTGAAATATGATACAGAATAACAATATAAGCGTATTGCCGTGGTACACGTCAATAGAGCAGCAGAACCACCGTAAAAGTTACGCATACGGGCAAATATACCCATTGTTCGCACCGGCTGATAGATTATTGCCGTTTCAGATAATAAGAAATACCCGTTCAAATTCTGTTACGTCTGTTATTCTATATGATAAAACCGGAAAACAAATTGCAAATATAACAACATACATGAGGGAAACCGGATTGCAAGTTGTCCGGTTTCAGTCGTTGGGATATGATGTAATATTATACCCGGCAATATTACCCATGCCGTTAAATCAGTTTGACGGAATTTATTATTTGCGGTTATCTGATGGCATTCAAACGTGGTATTCTGAAATGTTTACGGTTGTGCAGGACGTTTCCGGTTATTTGAAAATTGATTGGTGGGACATTGAAAATTTAGTGTTTGACGCCGGACAAATAGTTTATAAAAATCCGACATTCAAAAACATGTTATATCTTTGTACCGAGTTAGGAAAACCGGATTATGAATTTGAAGAGGACGGCGAGGAAAGGGACGGTTATTTTTTCCCGGAAAAACAAATTTCGGTAAAGACGTTCAAATGTACTATATTGGCACCGGAATACTTATGCGATGTTATGCGTTTTATTCGTATGGCTGATTATATACACATAACGGATAAATACGGCAGGGAATACGATTGCGACACGTTTTTAATTACCCCAAAATGGCAGACGCAGGGAGATTTGGCGAGCGTGGAAATAGAATTTCAGACAGCAACCGTCGTTAAAAAAATAGGTCGTGGATATTTAGGGGCAAATATTGGCGATTTTAACAGCGATTACAATAATGATTTTAATAACGATTAAATTAATTAGTTATGGCGAATTATCAAGAATTAAAACAAGCGATTGCGGATGTTATAAAAACAAATGGCAATCAAGAGATTACCGGAGCAATTTTGCAAAGTACGTTGTTATCTATTGTCAATGGAATAGGAGTAAACAGAACATTTGCGGGTATAGCGACGCCAACAACCGTGCCGGGAACCCCGGACGCAAATGTTTTCTATTTAGCCGCCCAACCGGGGGCGTATGTGAATTTTGGTAGCAATGCAGTTGTTACCGATACCGTCCAAGTGTTTTACAACAATGCGGGCAATACGTGGAGCGCATGGACGTTGCCAATTGCGCCCCAACAAACGACGTATAATATAGCGGCGCAAGATAGTTTTTACCAAAATCGAACGTTAGACAAATCAGACCGGGCAAAATGGGTTGCGGCTTTTACCGGGGTAAAAGTTGTTTTCAACAATATTATCCCCGCTAATTATCCCAACATACAAATTGCCGTTTCATTGGTACGTCGTATAACGGAAACAAACCACGAATTACGTTTTAAGATAAATACGGGTTCGGGTTGGGCGTATATTGGTTCAAATTGGGCAGATGCAAACAGCCCGGAAAATGCTAACGGAGGTGCAACGCCATACAACCGAACGTTTGTTTATGGTGCGGGAACCGTTCAGATACAATGTGCAATTGATTGGTCAGCATTTGCAATCGGTTCGTCAATCCTTGTTGACGATGCTTCTGACGCAACCCCATATTATGTGTTGTCGCCCAACAATATTTTTTTATCGGACTTAAATGCTTTTAATCCGTCAACAATTGATTTATCCAGCAGGCAGGCAAATATAATCAATAACGCTGTTAGAACGTTTGTGCCAAATTGTGCGGCAGTACCCGGAAATGTACCGTTACCCGTTTATGTATTCAAAACGCCGTACAAATTTTCCGACAATCTTAATTATTTCTTTGAGATTGGAGCAAAAACAAGTGCAATCGGCAAAGTTGGATATAAGACAATGACGATTTCGTTTTGGGGACGTTCAAGTAATTCGACATGGAATTACTATACGCCTAAATTCTTTTGGAGCGACGGCAACACGACCCCAGTACGTTTGTGTATTAGTTCTGACGGCTTTATTTGTATAGCCATAGGAGCCGACAATATAATGTTATCAACAACGTTGGGGGGCAACCTTGCATTATATATAAAAAAGGTCGGATTGGATAAGTTAGGCTTAAATGTTCCCGAACCTTTATATGACGGTTGGAGTATTACCGGAATGCAAAGTTTGGATGATACATATACAAACATATTCCAAGTTGAAAACGGGAACGCACAAGGAAATACATTGCAAAACGGATACCAAATAAAACCAACCCCAATCGATATTGCAACCACATTTACACCATGGGTTGCCGTCTCTTTGGGAGGTTCACAATATCCGAGTTATAAAATGAAAATTGCATTGCCCGTCGCTTTTACCCCGTCGTTAAATACGGCATATCGTATGCGCATACAGATAAAGGATATATCAAACAAAGGTTATGGTATTACGGAGGCTATATTGGAATTTTGGGGGAGTTCGGTGTCTCCATATCTTCGATATGGAGTAATTTACAAAGATGCACGTTTCCCAATGGATGTGCGGGTTGGACTGAATGGAACACGTTATTATGTATTGTTAGACGGCGATTTGTGGGGTAATACCGTTGTTACAATACCGGAATTTACGGCGTATAACAATACGACCTTAAACGATACATTAATAAGTGATTTTGTGTTTTCGACATACACAGAGGACGAATTGGCAGACTATGTAACCATATATACCCCCCCGGTATATCAAAATGCAACAATTGATTATGTAAATAATGCGATAAGCAACATAGAAAATGTTGTACAACCCGTAAAAGCAAAAAGTTACGCAATTTTTGGTTCTTCAAAATCCACGACACGCAATGCGTATTCCGGTTGGTTGGCTTATTTGGTTGACGGTTTGTTAGCACTTGCGAACAAAACAACGAATTTGATAACAACGGGAACCGTTGCAAATCGTCCATATAATCAAAAGGTATTGACAAATACAGCCAAAGGGATTGTTAACAAAAAAATAACGGGCGTTGGCAGTTCATTAGCTTTTACCGTATTCGGTTCGCACGTCGATTTAGTGCAATTTATTGAGCGAACAACCAATTACGCAACATTTGATATTTACGACAATGATGTAAAAATTGGCTCTTATAACAATCGTAATAAAACAATGTTGGGACAACGTACACAGACATTTGCCGGAACGGGTGCGCAAAAGTCTTTTGTTATCGACCATTTGGATAGTTATAATTTTGCCGTTACAGTTAATGGAACGGCAAAAACGGTATCCATGAACCCCGGTTTATCCGGCGGCGATTGTTACGCAGTTCGTACAATAATGACATTTGCCCCGTATAATGACGGACAACCCCGCCGTATATTGTATTTCCCGGTTGCCCCGGCAAATGGTACGACAATCCAATTGACGTATAACGTAGGACGTGCGATTGGCTTTACTCAATCGGATTTCAACGAGGACGAAAACGGGAATACGGAAAATGTAAATCCCGTAAATATTGCAAGCCTTACGGCGGATGCGGTTACACGTTCGGGTTATCCGTTAAGCCCTGTTATTAACAACCCGGATGCCGTGTTGCGTTTTTCATTTGACGCATACGGTATGCACCGTATCAAAATAGTAATTACAGGTGGAACCAATCCGTATTTCGATTTTGATTTTGCGTGCGCCGAATTAAATGACTTTATGAACGCCGCATTTGGCGGGTATGATTTGTTTAGGGCTATTAGCGAAAACCAATGGCACGATTGGCGATGCGTTCGTTATTTGCCTTATTTTGATGTTCTAATGTTGGAATATGGAGCAAACGACGACCGTTATCAAATCGACCGGGTATTGGTTCGGGAACAAACATTCACGTTGGAGGAAATAAAGAACGTCAAGTTAAAGGAGGTTATTTATATTACTAATACGGGAAACACAAGTTTTCAAACGGGGTTATGTACCGGAACAATACAGGCAATTACGCCTTTTTCTTTGACGTCTGACGATATAAAGACGTCAGAAATTGAGGTTGGCGATTTTATCAAAATCGGCGAATATCGTAGCGATTGGCGGGAATTTGCAGTTAGAACGGTTGCAACGGTTGATAAAGTAAACGGCGTTGTTACATGGGTTAAACCGTTCAGCGTATCGGAAATATGGCATTACAATAATTTGTCCGATATGGTCGGCGCACAATTTGCCGTTCGTCGATTGGGTCAAGTTCGCACTAATTACAACACATTGGTTGAGAAATTCAAGGCGTCAAACCCTAATGCGCAATTATTAGTCGTTGGTATAAGTGCATTTAACACGAACGATTATTGTAGCGGTTGGGGGTATAACGAATTACAACAGGAAATAGCCGACCAACACGACGGTACATTCGTTAATATATCCGACGAACAAATACGTTTTAACGACGGTGCGTTGTCTAACCCAAAAATCATAAACATACCGTCGTCGGGCGTTGCAGATTATGTAGTTGACGGGGCGGACATTGGTAACGTTAATCGTGCGTTCCGTGTATGGGTAAACGGCGTTGATGTTACCGGAATTGATGCGTATGTTGAACGTACCGACGGTTGGTTTGTTACATCTGACGTTGACCCGTCGTTAATTCATTTAACGCAGGGTCAAGATTGGAACCAAGTTGTACCGTTTGCAACCGATTACGCCGTTAAGCCTGTAAAGGTTCATTTTTACGGGAATGTTCCGGCGTCAAGCGATACAATACAATTGGTTGTCGGCGGTTTTGGTTGGAGTGACGACGGGGTACACCAAACAGAAAGCGGAAACCAAACATACGGAAGTTGTATTTTAAAAGCAATTACCCAATAACTAACTAATGGGAGGGCGGGAAACCGCCCGCCCTATTTCATTTATGAATATGCAAGAACGTAACATTATCAACGGAACAACCACGGTTGACAACCGCACGGAATTTATGTTGTGCGAGATTATAAAGCAATAACCAAAACGGGGGCGGTTTACCGCCGCCCCTTAACTCTTTATTTATGGACGATATGGATAAAATTTTTAGTTGGGAACAATGGCGTATTATTGCCATTTCAACGGTTAGCCCGTTATTTGTTATGTAACACCAACAAAGGTTTTTGTTGTTAGGGAATATTTGAAAAAAAATATTTTATCAAAATATGCAAAGTTTAACCCGGTGCGGAACAATCCGCACCACAATTAAAAAAAACGATGGAAAAGTATTTTTATTTCATTCAACACGACATGAAAGTTTGTTTGATAATAATCTTTGTATGTTGTGTTTTTGTAGTATTTGCGACATTCTTTGATTTTTGGACGGCATACGAAGCCGTGAAAGCGAGAAAAGAAAAATTAAGCAGCCACCCGATGCGGAAAACCGGGCAAAAAATCATAGACTATTTGCGTTTAGTTTTATACGTATTGATGATTGATGTTTTGGGGCTTATGGTTTTTCCTTTTTACAGTATTCCATTTTTTGTTGTATTACTGACATTGGGTATTCTATTAAGGGAGGGTTGGAGCATGAAAGAGAATTACGAACTCAAACAAAGCAATGCAGTTGAGGCAATAGATATGGCGGCGGAAATAGTCAAGTGTATAACGAAAGAAGAAGCCGAAAAGCTAATAAAGGCGATTAATGATAAACATAGTATTAACAAGAAAAAATTCAAATGATTATGGCACAATTAAAGCAATTATCAGCAGGCAGTAGCCAAATTATTATGATGATGTTCCGGGATAAGAACAACGCCCCAATTAAGGCGGATTCCGTACACGTCAAAGGTTCGATTTTTACCGGAAGCGGTAAGCCGTTTGAATTTGAGGTAAACAAAGGGGTTTGCACCAATTGTAAGATTCAGAACGATATGTTGTTGTTTAATATCGTTCCGCTTTTGGGTTTGGGGCAAATGCAGGTTTATACGCAAACTTTTTTGGGCGATGCAAAAGCAATAACCGGAACATACATTTCAGAGAACCAACAGAAATTGGGCGTTGAAGTGGTTCAGAAAGGTACATTCCTTTCAGATAGACAGGGCGCAATGTGGGTTGATGTATATTTGCCAATAGAAATTAATGAGGCAGCACAAATTCCGTGGGTTCCGGCAGGAGCGAACGAACAATGGATTCGTGATTATTTGGATAAGTACGTAAAAACCCCGGCTTTTGCGGCTTTGTTGTCAAATATGGCAATTGCTGACAATAAATTAAGCAATGTTTCTGATGATGATTTCAAGAAAAAAGGGGAAACCGCCGGAATGGTATTAGATGATTTATCAAACCTAAATCCGGACGTGTTAAAGCAAAAATCCTTTGACGCCGGGATGATGGGCAAAGATTTAGGCGGCGTAGTATTGGAAAAATTGAAAGAAGCGTGCTTTCAAGCCGGGATGATGGGCAAAGATTTGGGCGGTATTGAACTTGACAAATTAAAAGAAATACTTTTGGGGTTGGGTATGCTGCAATCTGACCTTGCAAACATTAGTATTACGGATTTGAGCAGGGTTATTATGCAAACAAAAGCATATAAGAATTTAGCAGAAAAAAAGGATATTCCGGTTGCTGACGTTGAAAAAACAATTCATTATGTAGAAAATCAAAAACCGATTGATTTTGCCACAATTCCGCACGATTTTATTCATGCGGTATTTCAGTTTACAAAACCTAAACAAACCATTACGCAGGTAATGCCGGATGCGGATTTGGGCAAAACGATAATCATTGAAACAATACAAATGACAAGCGATTGCCGTTTGGTATTGAAGCCCGCAAAAGGGCAATTTATCAGCGGTTCTCCAAAGACCGTTGAAATTGTCTATAATGGGGTGCAGGGTATAGCATATCCGGACACAGCCGGAAATTATGATTGGATTCCGGAGGAACGCAGCACAAGCGAAGCAATCCCGGTGCAGGATGAAAATGGGAATATTATTGTTGCTAAATCCGGATTTAAATTTGTGGGTGCGCAGGTATCAAAGACAGCCAATAACGAAGCATTGATTGAAATTTCCCCGTCTGAATATTCAAATCAAGGCGGCGGCGATG
>ENA-OPNV01000907-OPNV01000907.1-human-gut-metagenome-genome-assembly--contig:-NODE-907-length-14961-cov-1.934724_pt1 | contig 14961 bp, 16 predicted proteins | sample MGYA00241542_ERZ501781 | MGnify/ENA primary metagenome ERZ501781 (study PRJEB25962, sample SAMEA2042609) | human gut metagenome | biome: human gut; feature: human-associated habitat; material: faeces...
AGCCGGTGATGGAGCTGCCGCACGGAAACTTCCTGCATTTGCGTCGCTTACTGCCTTGCTTTCAGCAAATTCCTGATCTTCTACAACAACATCTGTTGTGTAAACTTTCTGACCTTCTTTATTGGTATAGCTTCCTGTCTGAATACGTCCGGTTACGATAACCTTCAGTCCCTGACGGAAATATTTCTCAGCAAATTCTGCACTTCTTCCGAAAGCAACGCATCCGATAAAGTCAGCTGTCTGCTCTCCGTCGTTGTTACGTCTGAATCTGCGGTCTACAGCTAATGTATATCTTGCGATCGCTGTAGAATTCTCACCCTGTGAATATCTTACCTCAGGATCTCTTGTCAAGCGTCCCATCAAAATTACTTTATTCATATTATACCTCTACTTCCTGCTTATGCATCCTGTCTAACGCATAAAAATCTGATAACGTTGTCCATAATGCGAATTCTCTGCTCGATTTCGCTTGGAGTCTCAGCATCAGACTCGAAGTGGATGAAATAGTAGTATGCTTCTTTCATCTTCTGAATCTCGTAAGCTAATCTCTTCTTACCCCATTCATCAACGTCAGAGATCTGTCCACCGAAACGTTCAACTAATGCTTTCACCTTTTCGATTACCTGAGCTCTTTCGTCGTCTTCGATTTTTGCACTGACAACAACAGCTAATTCATATTTGTTCATGTCGTCTTGCACCTCCTTCTGGTCTTTTGGCCCCCGCTCATCTTATGTGGGAGCAAGGATTTCTGTCTCTATTTTAGGACAGAATTATTGTATCACGAGTTCTTATGTTACCATAAAGTCTCGATTTTTTCAAGCTTTTTTCTTCAAATCTTTTGTATTTTTTTCTACCAATTTACGGGCGATCATGATCTGATGTCCGCATCCCATACATTTCAGTCGGAAATCTGCTCCAACCCTTAGTATCTCCCATTCTTTACTTCCACATGGATGCGGCTTTTTCATTGTTACCACATCTCCTATTTCATAGGTATATTCTTTCTTCATCACTGTTTCGTCTCCTCCTCTTTTACCCCTCTTACAACAAACCGGTGATTATCACTGGCGCTGGTACAGGTCGACAATGTAACGATCGTATCTGCCGTTGTCACTTCCACGCCGGTATTATACAGAGAAGTACTCTGCGTCATATTCAAAAATTCCTGATATTCTTCATCTGTTTCAAATGTTGTCTGATACGATTCCGAAGTGTCGACTACCTGTCCTGCCGAATAAATATGATATTTCAGAATTCTTCCATCAACGGTATATATGTAAAAATATGGATTATTCTTCCAGAATTCACGGGTATCATAATCCTGCAGGTGACGGAACATCGAACCGTCCCGCATTCTATGTCCATATATTACAGAGTTTTTATCCGAAAAATCCTTTTGATTGTCAACATTCAGGAAGATTGCTCCCAGCGTATTTTCATTAGACGAAAATGTTTTCTTCAGATATTTACTGTTATCCGTTCCCTGAACAACCGGATAATTGATCTGACTCGGCTCATCCGGGAATCTGATCCATGCGATCGTATCCGGATTGATCTCCAGCAGTTTTTGAAAATCAACAGAAAATGTATCATCTCCGTCTTCACTATGATTTTTATCTTTATCATTTTTATTCTTATCATCCGTCACCGCAAGTTTCCGCACTTTATCATACTCACTTCTTCCATCCAGATAACCTTTTCCGATCTTAAACAGTTGAAAACCCGACACACAGAATACGATCAGTGCGATCACAAGAATCACATTGGCGATTATATTCCCTTTTTTCTTCCGCCTTCTTCCGCGGTGATGTTTTTTTCTTTCATTGTCTGCATTTTCATTTCTCATTCCGGATTCGATCCCTCCCTGTGCTGTTCTATTTTCTTTACTTTTTCGATTCCATAATCTCTACGATCGTCTTTTCCGTCCCTGTCATTCCTGGGGATGCGATCATTCCCATGTACTTCATAGTTGCTTCCGGGGTCCTGCCGTTGATTCCATGAATATTTTCTATGCAGATATCATCCATTGCCATATCTGTTGCACGGAATGCTGCATCTACTGCCACGATCCCTTTCATCGTACATCCGTGATTGCCTCCGTCACAGATCATTCCGGTCAGACCGCTTGCCATATTCTGAATCACTTTTGTATGTTTTTCTCCATCCGCTCCCTGCAGATATGCCAGTCCACAGGCCATCCCGGTTCCGGCTGCAATCCCGCATCCACAAAATGCCGATAATCTTCCTGAGTACTCTTTGATATACATCGTGATCAGATAGCTGAGTGCAGTTGCTCTCCACAGGGTCTCATCATCCGTCTTATCTTCATTGGCATGCCGGTACGCATACAACGGCATCGTCGCAATGATCCCGTGTGCACCGCTCCCGGTAATGCTCATAGCCGGTCTGGAAAGGCCCAGAACTCTGGCCTCTATCGCACCGTTACACAGTAATTGCGCAGTCTTAAGCGCATCCCTGGATATGATCCGGTTGCCATTCTCACGATAAAGTTTCTTTGCGAACACTGCCCTGTCCGAAGCCAGTCCTTCTTTTAATAATTCCAGATTCATCGTATACGCTTTTCCGATAAACGCAATCTCTTCAACCGGAACTGTATTTACATACCGCAGGATCTCTGCCAGGGAATATCCGTGAATTACCGGACGTGCCTGCTTTTTCCGGGATTCCTCCCTGTACATCTTATCTTCTGTCTCAAATATTACAATGCCGTCTTTTTCTATCTTTACGATATTCGTATGTGCATCCCGGATCATCACCTTACACCGGTTATTCTCCGTTGTCACCACGGCATCGATCGTGATCTCGGATCCGACATGATCCATAACCACTTCCACCAGACCGTCGCTCACCATCTGCGCCGCTTTCTCATCATCTTCCGGTGTGATATCTGCCAGCGATTCCAGTCCTTTTTCCGCATCTGCCGCTACCGCCCCAAGTGCCGCCGCATAATAGTTGCCGAATCTCTCCGAATTAGGAATTCCACAGGTAAATGCATTCTTGTACATACCGGAATTCAATGCCACATGTACATTTACAATCTTACCTTCCGTATATTTCTTCGCACTTGCCACGGCAAATGCGATAGCTCCCGGCTCGGTCACGCCAAGTGCCGGTTTCATATCTTCTCTGATCAGCTCCGTCAGTTTCTGCATATTCTGCCTCCTCCCCGTTATCAACCCTGTTCTACGAAATTAACATTCTTATCTTAACACATCCACCACAGTTTCTGCACTTTTCTCATCTAAAATCTTTAGAAATTTTAATACTCTGTTTATTGATTTTTCCTATTCCCGGCGTATGATTAAATGTATATTGCAAGTACTATTTTAAGAGGTGAATGAATTGAAACTAAAAGACAGATTTATACGTTTTATGTACGGAAGATATGGTGTTGATTCCTTTGGCAAATTTACCATCTGGGGATCCCTGATCCTTATGCTGATCGCAGGATGGACGCATCGGGGAATCCTTTCCTGGCTGGCATGGGCCGGTATCATCTATTCTTATTTCCGGATGTTTTCCAAAAATACTTACAAACGAGCCGCTGAGAATCAGAAATATCTGCAGATGACACGCGGCATCCGGACATTTTTCTACAGGCAGCGTAACATGATAACACAGCGCAAGACACACCACATTTACAAATGTCCGTCATGCAAACAGAAGATCCGTGTTCCAAAAGGAAAAGGCAAGATTGAGATCCGCTGCCCGAAGTGTAACACCAGATTTATCAAACGAAGCTAAGGAGTTCCCATGTTTGGTTATATTTCTATCAACAAAGCCGAGATGAAATTCAAAGATTATGATGTCTATCATTCTTATTACTGTGGACTATGCAAAGTCTTAAAAGAATGTTATGGTAGAAGAGGTCAGGTGACTTTATCCTTTGATATGACATTTCTTGTGATCCTGCTCACCGGTCTTTATGAACCGGACACAAAGACAGAGATGGTCCGTTGTATTGCACATCCCATGCAAAAGCATGCGGCAAAGACCAATGAATTTACTGAATATGCCGCAGCCATCAACATGCTGTTATCTTATTATAAGTGTGAAGATGACTGGGCAGACGAACACAGGAAGAAAGCTTTTGTTGCCGCAAAACTTTTGCATTCAAAGATAAAGAAGATTGAAAAATTATATCCCGTAAAATGTAAGGTCATCTCAGAAAATCTCGCCCAAATCTCAAAATATGAGGCAGAAAATGAACAGAATCTGGATCTTATGTCCGGACTTTTTGGCAATATCATGGCTGAGATTTTTGCATACCGCCACGATGAATGGGAATCCTCTCTTCGTAAGATCGGATTCTTTCTCGGAAAATTCATCTATCTGATGGATGCCTACGATGATGTCGAAAAAGACATCAAATCCGGCAGCTATAATCCATTCAGGAAGGCATACCTGGACGATCCTGCATTTGCAGATGACTGCCGCAGCCTTCTGACGCTTATGATGTCGGAATGCTCCAGGGAATTCGAACAGCTTCCGATACTGCTGCATGCAGAGATCTTGCGGAACGTTCTCTATTCCGGAGTATGGAGCAGATACACTGCCGTAACATCCGAAAGACTCGCCGGCAAGAATACACACAACGCTGCAGATACTGCTGACGGCAATTCCACTGCCGGTAGAACCACGAATGATAATCCACATCCTGACACAGATAATTCAACAACAGGAGATCAAGAACAATGACAGATCCATATAGTGTCTTAGGAGTATCCCGTAATGCTTCTGATGACGAGATAAAAAAAGCATATCGTAACCTCAGCCGAAAATATCATCCGGATGCCAATATCAATAATCCGAACAAGGATCAGGCAGAGGCGAAATTCAAAGAAGTCCAGCAGGCCTATCAGCAGATCATGAAAGAGCGGGAATACGGCTCTTCCGGGAATTACGGTCCATATAGCCAGAACGGATATGGTCCGTTCCGCGGCTTCTACGGAGAATACCGACAGACCGGTAATGCAGGTAATGCAGGTCAGGAAAGTGAGCAGGATCTTCACTTAAGAGCTGCTGCCAACTTCATCAACAACGGCCGGTATCAGGAAGCAATGAACGTATTAAACGGAATCAACGAGCATACTGCCCAGTGGTATTACTACAGTGCGATTGCCAATTCCGGTCTCGGCAACAATGCAACGGCCCTTCAGCATGCCAAAGAAGCGCTCCGCATGGAACCAGCCAACTATCAATACCAGATGTTAGTTAACCAGTTTGAAAGCGGCGGAAGCTGGTACCGCCAACGCCAGAATCCGTATACCACCACCTTCGGTGGCGGAAGCGACTGGTGTGTAAAATTATGTATTGCCAACATCGTCTGCAACTTATGCTGCAGCGGCGGAATGTGCTGCGGTGCCCCGGGCGGTTACAGCGGCGGCCATTATATGTAACTCATGAAATTTCAATGTAATCCAGATGTACAATAAATTGTGACCATCAACAAACGCAAAAAGGAGGAATTCTTATGTTAGATTATCTTGTTTTATATCAGAGTGAATCCGGAAATACAAAGAAAATTGCTGCATCTATCTTCTCGCGCCTTCCCGGCAATTCCAAAGATCTGATCGATATCGATACAGATAAGACAATTCCGGAAGCCAATGTCTACTTCATCGGATTCTGCGTGCACCGCGGAAGCTGCAGTATGGAGGTCAGTGACTTCTTAAGTGACTTAAGCGGCAAACAGATCGCTTTATTCGGAACTTGCGGAATGGGGGATTCCCCGGAATATTATAAGGATATTGCCGGACGCGTCAGTGCCTGGATCGAAGCAGACAACGATTATCTTGGATATTTTATCTGTCAGGGAAAGATGCCGCAGAAGGTACGTATGAAGTATGAATCCATGAGAACTGACGAGAATAATGACCAGATCGACCGTTTTATCCAGAATTTCGATCTTGCACTTACTCATCCGGATGATCTGGATGTGGAGCATGCAAAAGTATTCGTCGATCATATGTTAAAGAAGATTCAATTATAATGAAATAATATACGAGAGGCTGCCACCGGCAGCTTTTCTTGTATTCTTTAATAAAAACACCCGGAAATAAATATTCCGGGTGTTTTTTATAAGAGGCGCCAACCAGATTTGAACTGGTGATAGAGGTGTTGCAGACCTTTGCCTTACCACTTGGCTATGGCGCCATGCCTTACGTACTGTTAAGTATAACAAATACGTAAGATGAAGTCAAGAAAATCTGTATGTTAAAATCCAAGATCTTCATTTACCAGAATGACTTTGATGCGCTGCGGTGTCTTGGAATATCTGGTGATCAGGATCTGACAGCAGATCGTATCCGGTGTTTTGCAGTCGAAACAGGAACCTGTTTTGCAACAAGGAGTGCTCAGGTTGAAACGCTGTGCATTGATCGGCGCGGCTTCATTTCTTGCACGGGACATGGCAGAATCTACATCGCGTGTAATTTTATTCATTCCGATGATCATCAACACATTCCGTGGTCCGGCAGCGATAGAGGATACACGGTTGGAATGTCCGTCGATATTGATCATAATTCCATCTTCCGTGATCGCATTTGCACTGGTCAGGAAGTAATCACAATCATATGCCGCAAGCTCGATCTTGCGCTTATCTTCCGGTGTCGGTGCGGTATCGCGGTTGTATACCTGATAATTTCCCTGACAGACAGCTTCTTTTAAGCCGATCTCATTGACAGACATGGAACCGCCCCAGGAGATGCTGCTTCCTTCCGGGATTAATTCCAATGCTTTCTTCAGAGCCTCTTCTTTGGAGTCTGTATAATAAGCTTCCATGTTGCGGGCTGTAAGTTCTTTTACAATCTTTGCGCCTAACATCTGGTTTCGTTTGATTCGATTCTGATCCATAATGAATCCCTCCCACGTTTATGTTGTTTAGATATTTCTACTTGAAATTATAACACAGATTCAGGTCTGCAGTCTTTGAAATAACGCAGAAGATGAGAAAATGAACATTTATATACTGCGCTTTTCCAGTCTTAAAATATAAAAAGAAAGCATGATGTCTGTCCGGTTCTCATTGGTCAGGATATCATAATCCAGAAGTTCTTTTATCTTATTCAGTTTATACGACAGCGTATTCTTATGACAATAAAGTGCGTCTGCGGTATGGATGATACTACAGTCATGATCAAAGTAGACTTCCAGGATATGCAGATAATCGGTATGATGCACAGCGTCATAGTCAAGAATCGGGCCAAGTGTGGAGTTCAGGAAATCCGCTGTCAGCGATTGATTGTGGATATCGGCCAGAAGTTTGTATACACCAAGCTTATCGTACTCAAGGAAGTTCTTCGGGAGAGCAGTTTTGGTGAGCTGATAGGCGGTAAATGCGGTCTCGTAAGAGCGGTGAATGTCTGTAAGCTGCGAGACCGTAGTTCCGATCCCGACATAGACATCGGAGTTATTCTGACAGACATCGTAGAGCTTCTGAGATATATCGTTTACAGATTCACCGGCAAACAATACGATCAGATGCTTCCCTTCTTCATATACGATCCCTTTAGACATGAAATAACGGATCTTCTTTTCCAGCTGTTCCAGGTAAGAATTACCGGAATCACTGTCATAAGTGTGGCAGCTGATCATGAGGACAGTATAGTTCATGTCGCGGAAGAATCCATTGCTTTCCAGAGGATTCAGATAGGAGTCTTCATTCTCGGGGTAATAGATCGCATTTTTCAAAGCAGCGGCAAGACTGGTCTCGCGGTGTTCGTTTTTTAACAGAATCTCAGAAAAGATCCGCATGATATCAATGAACGGAGTGTCCCAGGAAGTGGAGAACAGCGGGAGTTGTATCTCATTGCAATAGTCGATAATCTCCTGGGAAAATGCAGGACGTGATTTTACAGAGATGATCAGTCCGCTGGCGTGTGCGTCTTTCAATGACTTTAAGAACTCTTTCAGCCAGTCCTGAGAGGTAAAAGTCAGACCGGAGTTAAAGATCAGTTCATCACCGTGGAGCAGATGGGAGAATTCACCCTGTTCGACGGTATGGATCCAGGTTACTTCTTTATCATAAAAACTATTGGTATGAAGGATGACATCAAATTGGTTGTTAATTGCTTCATACAGGGACTGTAATTTAATTGCCATAAGTGTGGTCCTCCTGATATATATTGATCAGAGTATAGATATATTTTATCATAATTGTGTGCGACACACAATTTATAGAATGAAATCTGTCGATTAAAACTATATTCATAGTGAATTTCATATGATATATTGTATGAGAAGTACAAAAGAATGAATATTCAACCCCGAAAAATGTGCTTCTAAAAAAATCCATTCTCTAGATTTTTAAAAGACGGAAAGCTCTTCAACGAAAGTTGAGGAGCTTTTTGTGGTTCTAAAAAGAAAAAAACAGAGCGCACTCTATTTACAGGTAGTACCAATAGTGCTAGAATGAGTAACATATTGGTACCACCAGGAAAAGACGGAGGAATGGAAAAATGAAAACAATAAAAAATGGGAAAATCGTAATTATCGGAGCAGGACATGTAGGATCTCATTGCGGACTGAGCCTTATGATGCAGGGACTGGCAGATGAGATCGTATATATTGATATAGATAAGAATAAAGCGGTAATGCAGGCACTTGATCTTGATGATATGGCCTCTAATCTGGACAGGGATTTTACAGTGAGAGCCGGAGATTATTCCGACTGTGCGGATGCGCATATCGTTGTGATGGCGGCCGGAAAGAGCCGTCTTCCGGGACAGACAAGGCTGGATATGTTCGATGATTCGATCAAGATGATGAATACGATCGTAGGACCGTTAAAAGAGTCAGGATTTCATGGGATTCTGATCAGCATTTCCAACCCGGCAGACATCATTGCAGATTTTTTAAGAAAAAGACTGGAACTTCCAAGAAATCAGGTGTTCAGCACCGGAACATCTCTGGATTCAGCAAGACTTCGCAGAATGTTATCTGAGATTACCGGCGTAAGCCGTCATTCCATCCAGGCTTATTGTATGGGTGAGCATGGGGATTCACAGTTCATTCCGGTATCACATATACAGATTGGCGGAATACCGGTAAAAGAATACCTGAGCATTCATCCGGAATTCCGGGATAAAATGGATTTTGATAAGATCAGTGCGGAGGATAAGGTCTGTGGATTCCACATCGTAGAAGGAAAAGGCTGTACAGAATTTGGAATCGGTGCCGTACTCAGCAATATTGCAAGAGCAGTCATGCATGATGAAAAGAGAATCCTTCCGGTATCCGTTCTCCTTGAAGGAGAATATGGAGAACAGGGTGTTCCGGCGGGAGTACCATGTGTAATCGGGAAAAACGGTGTGGAAGAGATTCTGGAAATCTCCCTGACAGAGAAAGAAAAAGAGCAGCTTCATAATTCATGTAACGTCATCCGGGGATTCGTCGAGAAAGCCGATCAGATGTAAAAAATCGTTAATATTTTAATTACTTTTGGATGTGTTGCATTTTATAGTGTCCTATGTTACATTGACAACAGAGTACAAAAAGAATCAGAAAGAGCCAAAAACAGTGCCCCTCTAACAACAGAGACCGGAACAGGATAACCGGCAGACAAGTATGTCTTAACTATGACAAATATACATCGGATATGCCAGTTGTATCGAATGCATCATGTACTACGAATTGTCTCGCACCAATCTGTAAAGTTCTGGAAGATAATTATGGAATCGAATATGGGCTGATGTCAACGATTCATGCCGCAACTGCAAAACAAAAGGTTGTGGACAGCCGTTCCCAGAAAGACTGGAGAACCGGACGTCCGGCATTCTGGATTATGTAGAGGATGAAGTGGTATCTTCAGATTTTATCGGAGATTCACATGCATCGATCTTTGATGCAAGGCAGGGAATTCAAGTGAATTCCCACTTTTTCAAGGTCATCTGTTTCTATGACAATGAGTGAGGATATACAAGTCAGATATTCCGGCTGATAGAGCATATGGACAGGATAGATCACAATCGCTAATAATTAAGATGATGACAGGGACATGTAAGATCTGATTCTGATGTAACACGTTTGATTTTATATCATACACTTCTGTAAGGGACATATGGATTCGTTATTACGATTATGAACCGGACAAGATGCGGACAGAAAAAAGCAGGCAAAGCCTTTGCTGTCCGCAGAAAATAAGAAAAAATCTGAAAAATAAAAATTTTTCGGAAAATTCAAAAAAACACTTGCCAAACAACCGAGTTTATGATATATTAAATCTCGGTCGTGTGAAAAACACAATGACAAATAAATATACGGCTCCATGGTCAAGCGGTTAAGACATCGCCCTTTCACGGCGGTAACACGGGTTCGATTCCCGTCGGGGTCACTTACATGAAGCAGAAGCATCATGTATTCACAATTTCATTTGTGGCGCAGTAGCCAAGCGGTAAGGCGTGGGTCTGCAACACCCTGATGCACCGGTTCAAATCCGGTCTGCGCCTCTTAAAAGAAGATTCCCGGAAACGGTTTGTTTCCGGGAATTTTTGCGTTGCCAGATATACGGGAAAAATCAGGAGATTTTTTAGTAATATTTTAGTCACCGCATAAACGCTGAGTGATCTCAGTAACGTTCAAAAGAAGAACGATCCGGTAAAATCTGTTCACAGGCTCTTTGAATCTCTTCCTTTACTTTCAGATAAGGGATTTCCTGATTGCTGTCATTCATACAGACAACAGGACTTTTCTGATGGATAATGGTATCAGTCAAAGTAGGATTCGTTTCTGCCAGATTAAAGTACCGGCAAAGTTTTCTTACATTTTTCGGGATAAAATTTCCGCTTAATTTCTGATATTCCCGGATAACGTACTGACTGACGTCTTCTCTGTGACGGAAAGGATGAGAGCATACCTGATCCAGATACTCTCCCTCCAGATTCCAAAGAGTTTCATAAGTACTCTTTTTTAACGGAGATGGTCCATGTACGGTATAAAATCCTGTAAACCGTGGAAACATGATTTCCAAAAAATTATAGAAAAAGTACATCGCAGGATAACCAATGTGAAAATAAGCCCCAGGCTGCTTTTTCATGTTTTCCCGTTTGTCAAAGTACTTGGCAAGCAGCATAGTATTGTTCAGATAGATATATGGCATAATGGTATCTTCTACGTTTGCAACATCGGGCTGCAGGGCAAGCATATCAACGGGTTTTCCATTTTTGAAAAAATCCGTCGGCTTCACTGGTTTTAACAGGAGCATATCATCATTGAAATAGATAAAATTTTCCGATAAGCCTTCAATACGATGGAAATTCCATTCGATGGGATGACTGCTAAAGGTAGGCAGGTATTTCGCCGGAATAAAGTCTTCATGGTTTACAATATGTAATTTCGGATTACTGGAATCCAGCCATTCAGGCAGATGTCCAAAGGTCACAAAATGGATTTTACGAACCCATGGAGCAAAGTTTTCAATGCTTCGGAACCAGTAACGCATCAGATCCCAGTCCCGGTAGCGTTCTTCCCGGTCATCACTTTTGACGGATAATCCCTGCTGTCTCATACGTTCCTTTTTCTTTTCGCGCCATACAGGGTCAGAGCCGTCTACCCAGGCCAATACAATATCAATTTCTTCAGTCTTCATGATTTATCCCTTCTTACAATAGAGTGTTCCAAATAAAATTAAAAATATTTCAAAATGCCGGAAAATAAGAAATGTCTTTGCTTTTTGAAAAAGTCCGGCTTCTTTCAGACTATAAAAACGTTTATAATGATCGATCCGGAACTCCGTTCTGGCAGACTGTAAACTCCGGTATTTTTCTTTTAAAGAAAGAGTACAGGTAGGGAGACACAGGTTATAGACCAGAGAGGCATACCCATCTACATATTTTTGAGACATAATCTCTTCCATCTCCTGCGAGGTCAGTTCCAGAGATTCCAGAAAATGACGAGTCTCCATGAAATTGTTCCGGTAGCATTCGACCAGTTTCGGCTGCCAGCGGTATGCGGCAGAGCCGGCACGGACATTATAGTGGTAATCACAATTTGCAGAAAAGTAATAAGTCTGGGCTTTTGAAAGTGCCTGCATAACGAATACCGCATCCTCTGCATAGGGAAGATCTGGATTGAACCGGAGATCTGCAATCAATTCTCTGGTAAAAATATAGGTGAATACATTGACGTTCAGATTTCCTTTTTGTGCCAGGATGTAGTCTTTCATCTGATTTTTAGAAAGAACTCCTTCAAAGGACGGAATCCCCTTGAGAGAAGAGGAAACTTTTCCGCTTTTCCAGACATCCTTTTTAAATCCATGATACAGTACATCCGTCTGTCCGGTCTCTATTGCTTTTATACATTCAGCCAGCAGGGATGGCTCAAGCAAGTCATCAGCATCTGCAAAAGTAATATAATGGCCTGCGGCAAGAGCCAATCCGGCATTTCGTGCAGTGGAGACTCCCTGATTTTTCTGATGGATCACCTGAATCCTTGGATCGACAGTCTTGTATTGTTCGCAGATCTTATTACTGGAATCGGTTGATCCGTCATCAACTAAAATAATTTCAAGGTTAAGATAAGTCTGATGAATAATAGAATCCAAACATGCCGGTAAATAAGGTGCAACGTTGTATATTGGTACGATAATACTGATTTTTTCCATTATAACCTTTCAGCAGTAAGTACTGCGGGGAGCAAAATATTCAGAGTAATAATAAAAATTACAGAGAAAGAATGCATTCTCCTCTACATAATCGATCACAAACGTAAAGGCATCAAAGTCGGGGGGGTTTGACCCCGATATCATTTTATTATACCATATTTGACCATCAAATTGAAAGATTTGTCCGTATTTGCACACGAAAGGAACTTCGGATCTGTATGAAGGAATCGTAAGTCTGGATGACGGAGTCTTTTGTATCGGAGAAAAATTGAATTTCATGGAGAAGTTATTGAAACTGTTCGGACTGTAAAGGGATGAATACAAATTGAGCAGATGACAGCCTGCTCAATATCGTGCAACAGAAAAGGAGAATCTGCTCACAAGGGTTTCGTGAGAGATTCTCCTTTTCCATTTCTATTTCTAAATCCAGTAATTTATTTCTAAATTAATTCCATTTTTTCTTGTAGATCAGGTAGAGCGGAAGTCCGACGCACAACATACCACCGATCATATTTCCCAAAGTAACCGGGATAAAATTCTGCAGGCTGTGCAGAGGTGTCAGTGTAGCAATCTGTTCTACGGTCAGTCCGTAAGCGTCCTTTGCTTTTGCCACATAATCCGGGTTCATGGCAGCCATGATACCGGCAGGAATATAGAACATATTGGCAACGCAGTGTTCAAAACCGCCTACAACGAAAGCACAGATCGGGAAGAAGATCGCCCATACCTTTCCGGCAATATCACGTGCAGAAGTCGCCATCAGTACTGCAAGGCAGACAAGAATGTTACACAAAATACCGGAGGTGATGCCCTGTACCGGTGAGATCGCGATCTTGCTGACAGCAACTTTGATCGTATAAGCACCGAGAAGACCACCGGAGTAATTTAAGTTTCCGCTGAAAACGATCAGTACGTCCACGCAGAGGGCACCGATCAAATTGCTGAAAAATACGATGAAAAGGTCACGGAACAGTCCGGCCCAGGTTACCCGTTTGTCAAATACGTCCATAATGATCAGACAGTTTCCGGTAAAAAGTTCTCCACCTAAGAATACGATCAGCATCAATCCGACCGGAAAGATCACACCTGCCAATGCTCTTGCCACTCCGACATTTTCTACTGCGTGTGCCGCTGTGCTGCTTGTAGCACCGCCCAGTGCGAAAACCCCCTGCCATAATACCGAGAAGGATCATTTTCCCGACAGGGAGTTTTGTTTTGTTCTCACATGCTTTGATACTCAGATCTACTACTTCAGCCGGAGTATTAAAATGGTTTTCCATATGTAAATTCCTCATTCCTGTGTATTCTGTTAAATAATTAACGCAATTATTTTATACTAGAAGAGTATGGATTTCAAGTGTAAGGGGAGATGTTTTTTTATAGATACAATGAAAAGTTTTTTGTGTTTTTGTATGTTATATATTTAGATTTTTGTCAAATTTTGACCGATTCTATTGAAAAATTACGTTTTTTGGCATAAAATATATAATGTGTAGTGATAAGTTCGTTTTGAGGGGAAGTATAATTTGATGTGAAAGGAGAGATGAAACGCAAGTTTTTGAAGTTTTTGAAGTGAATTTGTTGAGCATGCTTTCCATTCAGACCATTGGTCTGAAGTAACTTTTCACTGGCTATACAGGGCCATCTTTAACCTGTAAATTTGAATATGGAGGTTTTTCTTATGAAGAAGATGAAGAAGCAATTCCTTTCGCTGTTCGTGTTGTTGTGTATGATAATTTCCATGTTTCCAACAACTGCATTGGCAGCAAATATTGATGTTAGTGGCAAGGTAACAGTTGACAGAGTGTATGAGGAACCAACGTGTGCTGATAATCTTTACTACGGTGAAGTTAATGTCAACGGTAGTGCAACAGAAAGTAAAACCAGGTTGACGCATACGGTGTTACCACTTATCCAGTGGCAGTATGGCAATAATACCTATCAGATCATTCCTTCAGCCTATAAATATTACGTTTGCAATATTAACGATCCCAACCATATCCTTGAGGGGATTGAAGGCAGTGAAGGATCAAGCACGCTTTCGAGCTGGCCGGGGACGTATAAATGTTATCAGACGGTGGTGACAACCGATGGTGTGACGAACGGAACAGCTACGTTTGATATTGATCTGGCCTATCAGTTCAGTAGATTAAATTCGTCCATAGGCTGGAACTATACCAGTAATTGGGGGGGGGCGTACTCTGCATTTTACTATCACTCAGACCGTGGATGAAAGTACTACTTATACTGTTACTTACACAGATGGAGTTGAGGACGAAGAAGTCTTCGCAGATGATGTACATGGAAATCTTCTGTCAGGAGTGGCTACCCCGGCATTC
>ENA-OPNV01000912-OPNV01000912.1-human-gut-metagenome-genome-assembly--contig:-NODE-912-length-14940-cov-3.097212_pt1 | contig 14940 bp, 18 predicted proteins | sample MGYA00241542_ERZ501781 | MGnify/ENA primary metagenome ERZ501781 (study PRJEB25962, sample SAMEA2042609) | human gut metagenome | biome: human gut; feature: human-associated habitat; material: faeces...
GATACCCGTACCGGCGAGTATATGGAGCGCGCCTAATTTCATCCGTATAAGGAGGAAGAAAAAATGATTAATGAAGAAAAAAATAATGTTAGAATTTACGTTATTAATTCTAATACAGGGCACATAGTTAGAAGTGAGAGTATTTTAACAAATGAATCACTAACAATAGTTGCAAAGAGATATTACACTAAAGATTCTATTGTTATTACTTTAATACCTTATAGTTTTTATTGTTTTTATATTAGTGGTGAATCATATTTTTGTGAATCTACTAAAGACATTGAAATAATTAACTTTTTTAAAGATGTGTTATCAGGTTTATATGATAATGCTAGAGACAGTTTTCATATTGAATACGGAAGAGTTGTAACAATATGTAAATTTATTCACACCGTAGTACCTGGTAAATATGATACACTTTTATCTTGTATAGATAATATATGGGAGACCCGTTATTATTCAAGACTTTTAAGGAGGTGTAAAAATGATTAGATATAGATTACATAACATTACAGATTTTGGTGTAGAAGTCCACGACTTCTACACTGAAAATTCATTGAATAATTACATAGCATTATTTGTTGACCCTCCCTACTGGGTGGAAAATTTAGAAACCAATAAAAGCATTTATACTGGTTTTGATGAAATCAATAATGATGAATTCAATCCTTATAATGTTTCACGTGAAACATTGCATGAAACGCCTACAGAATGGATAGCAAGACACACACCTTCAGAAGAAAAAGAGCCATACACAAAACTAGAAAAAATATCCTATTTCCTAGGAATTTTATCAGTTATAATCATGGCAACATTTTTATTATATATATTCTTATCATCTGTATCATTTATTGCAGAGCATTTTTCACAGTTTACTTGGAAAGTATTTAGCGTTTTATAAGAGGGGAGGGGGGGCAAAACATATGGCAAAATTAACAAATGCATTATTACGTTATAAAGTAATGTTCACAAAAAGCGGAACTGGCGGATATACCGCCCGTGTCATGCTTCCAAAAGAAGCGATAAAAGACTTAGACATTCATGCAGGAGATTATATTGAGTACACTCGTGTTCCACATGGATTACTATTAAGAAAAGTGCAAAAGGAGGGTGATTAAAGTATGGAAAAGAAAAGAATAAAAAAGAAACGCACAAAAGCGACTATTATTAAAGAAGAATATTCTCATGAATATACTAAATATTTAGCACGTGTCAGAAATCAGCAAAAACAGGGTGTACAAGTAAAGATAATCAAGCGAGTGAAAAACCCTAAACGAGAATCTATTGATAGAATTAAAAAGCAGACAGCTAAAGAAATACGGAAAAATGCTATGGTTGTTGATATGCTTACTGGTGAAGAAATAACATCTAAAGAGTACGAGCGCAAAAAAGCACTTGAAAGAAACAGAGTTTTTATAAAATTAACGCCACAGGAACAGGAATACGCTAGAGTGCATAATTTTGGTTTAAAAGAATTAAAGGCGTTACAAAAAAAAGGTATCAGAGTAAACATAGCAACCCCTGTATTAGATTATGAAGCAATTATAGATTCGTGGTATTATTCTTTAGAGAGTTTTGAGCCAAAAACAGCTGATTATTTAACGCAAAAAACAGATGCTTTATTATATAATGCATCAGATAAAGAAAGGGCGTTATTTGCTTACACTTACGCTAAAGAACCAGAAGCATTCCCAACGGAGCCGTACATGGATAAAGCTACGGTCGATGCTGTGTTTTGGAATATTTTGCGTAGAATGGGCGTTTTTAGTACAACAGAAGATTTCCAAGAATTTTTGCAAGAACAAGACATTGTTATTGAAAAAGAGTAAAAAAAAAAAAAAAAAAAAGGCGGTGGTTCTAATGCCACGTAAGAAGAATATCACTTTTTGGGCGTGTGATTTTGAAACCACGGTATGGGGTGAAAAAGTAGAACAAGAAAAGCATAAAAAACAAGATAGCACAGAAGTATGGGCAGGTGCTGATGTGGCTTTATATGACGAATCCGAAACTGTAACAATAACACATTCTATAAGAGATTTTTTAAATAGATTTTTAACAATGAAAGGAAATAACATATTGTATTTTCACAATCTAGCTTTTGACGGGTCTTTTATAGTTGATTTTTTACTGGGAGAGGGTTGGAACTGGGTACACTGTAAAGACAAGGAAATGAAGTCAAAAGAATTTCAAACTTGTATTTCTGATATGGGGTCTTGGTATTGGATTAAATTAAAATGGAATAAGACTTTTTTAGAAATTAGAAACTCTTTAAAGCTTATGCCATCTTCATTAAAAAATATCGGAAAATCGTTTGGGACAAAACATCAAAAGCTAGACATGGAATATGAGGGTGAGAGATACGCTTATTGTGATATATCTGAAAATGAGAAAAAGTATATTGAAAATGATGTGTTAGTGTTAAAAGAAGCACTTGAAATGATGTTCAATGAAAAACATGATAAACTCACTATAGGTTCATGCTGTCTATCAGAATTTAAAGACTTTTATGATGGTAAACAATATGATAAGTTATTTCCCGACATTAGAGAAGATTATCTCGACGAATCTATTACAGGGGTATGGAATCAATGGGACTATATACACAAATCATACCATGGAGGGTGGTGCTATGTAAATCCACGTTATGCGCACATGGTAGTAGGTGAGGGATTAGTATATGACGTAAATTCTCTATACCCGTCTATGATGCATAGCATTAGTGGGAATAAATACCCGTTTGGACACGGTGAATATCATAGGGGTGCACCATCCGATGAACTTATAAGCTCCACTAATAAATATTTTTTTATTCGTTTCAATTGTAGATTTCAATTAAAAGCAGGAGCATTTCCATGGTTACATATTAGAAATAGTGCTTTATATAAAGCTAACGAAAATTTATACAGTTCTAACGTCAGATATAAAGGTGAATATTACCGGTATTATCGTGATATTGATGGAAAGATGCATGATACAAATGTAACACTTACTATGACTTGTACTGACTGGGAGTTGTTTCAAGAAACTTATGATATTTATGATTTGGTTATATATGATTACATATGGTTCTACGCTAGACAAGGGTTTTTTGATGAATATATAGATAAATACGGAGAAGAAAAAAGAACATCAAAAGGATTTAAAAGGCAAAAAGCTAAACTCTTTTTAAATAATCTTTATGGTAAATTTGCTATGTCTGATAATTCATCATATAAAGAGCCTTATCTTGATAATGACGGTATTATAAGGTTTATACTACATGAGGAGCATGAAAAGAAAGTGGGATATATCCCTATAGGTAGTGCTATTACATCTTATGCCATGAATTTTACGATTCGTCACGCTATGGCAAATTATGGTCGATTTTGCTATGCAGACACGGATTCTATCCATTTGATTGGACTAGACAAAGCGAATAAGGTTGTAGAGCATTCAACTAATTTTTGTTGCTGGAAATGTGAAAGTACTTTTGATTTTGCCTATTATGAACGACAGAAAACTTATGCAGAGCATATTATTGAAGAGAACCACGAACCCTGCGAGCCTTATCTTGATATTAAAGCTTGTGGAATGAGTAGTCAAGCTAAAAGGAAGTTCATCGAAGATGGAAGAGATATATCTGAATTATCTACAGGTCTTAGCATGGAAACTTGTAATTTGAAAGGAGAGCGAGTAAAAGGTGGTATTGTGTTAAGAAATAAAGACTTCAATATACACGAACAAAAAGATAAAAAAATTATAATATAATACTTGACTATATTTAATAGTTGTGTTATTATAACAATGTAATAAATAAAACATATTACATTTCAATTCACACTCAAAGAAAACAAAAAAAAGGAGGAAAAAAGATGTTTACAAGGACATTAGTAACGGCAGAGTTATCTGTTGAAAGAATCTACAAAGATAAGGAGACAGGTGAAATCAAGAAAGATTGCTTTGACGAGAAACTCGCAAATTGCAAGACAAGGGAAAAAGCAGAAATCTTGATTGAAAAACACTACAAAGGGGATATTGTTTCCATTTTAGATATTAAATTTAAATTGGAAAAACGTGTTATGACTGATGAACAGTTCTTACTCAATTCAGATGTAAAGAGCGAAAAAATTGTCACTGAAGCAGAATTGCAGGAAATGAAAAAGGAAGATTAGAAGGAAAAATAGGAGGAAATTATTATGGTAGAAATTAAAGAAATGAGTAGAGAGTTTACAAAGGTAGAGAAATATCTTATGACCACAGCGCCGGACATTGAACCGTTAAAAAATATCAATGACGGGGAATCAATTCCAGTTGATGGCTATATTATTTTTAATGATATTAAAGATAATGGCGATGTACAGGAAATTGTGAGTATTATCACACCTGATAAAAAAGTGTACTCAGGACAGTCCGCAACATTTAGACAGTCTTTGAAAGATATTGAAAGCGTGATGGACGGTGAAAAATTTTCTGTTATTAAAATTAGTGGAAAGACAAAAGCAGGACGCGATTATATCAATTGTACATTAGATGTATCAAATTTATAATATGATGACGTGAGAATACCATTTTATGTTCTCTTCTTCTAAAGGGGTGGCTATACGCCACTCCTTTTTAAAAAATAAATGTTTCACGTGAAACATAAGGAGGTGTCAAGATGAAAAATGATGGCTATTATCATTGTGATAGATTGCTAACTTTAAAGGATAAAAACGGGAATATCCCCGATATTTATATAGTTGATGGTAATAGAACGGCAGGGAAAAGTTATTCCATTAAGTGTAGACAGGTGTCTGATTTTTTGAAAGATAAATATAGACCGGAAAACCAGTTTATATATCTATATCGAAATGTTGTTGATATGAAAAACTGTGCTGATACGTATTTTGGTGATATATCTGAAAAATTTGATGGGTATGTAATGACTGAAAAAAGCTTGATGAATGGTTCATTGATACAATTATATCTGAATGAAGAGCCATGCGGGTATTGTTTAGCTTTATCTGTTGCAAGAAAATATAAAAAAATGCGCGGATTATTTGTAAATGTTCGTTCTGTATTTTTTGACGAATATCAAGACGAAGATAATGTATATTTGCCAAACGAAGTAAATAAACTATTATCATTACTCACAACTATTAGTGCAGGTCATGGAAAGCAACATAGAAGAGTTATGCTATATATGGCATCGAATACTGTGTCATTATTGAACCCTTATTATAGCGTTTTTGGCATTAATAAAATGTTAAAATATAACACTAAATTTTTAAGGGGTGACGGTTGGGTATTTGAACGAACTTATAATGAAAATGCTTCAACCGCATATAAAGAAAGCGGTATAGCTAGAGCATTTCAAGGTGCAAGTTATAACGAATACGCTAGTGAAAATAAATATTTGAATGACAATGATTGCTTGATAGGTAAACCTAGCGGTCAATCACAATATATTTGTACAATTAGATTTAATGAAAAAATGTACAACGCAAGAAGATACGATACTTATATGTATATATCGACAGGAGCTGACGAAAGTTTTCCTACACGGATATGCTTTACAAAAAACGATGTCATAGATAATACGGTGATACGTGTAAACTCAACCCATTATATTGTAGCAATGTTACGGAAATATTTTAACAGAGGATTACTGTTATTTGAAAATTTGGAGTGTAAGAATATGATATTTGATGTAATATCTTTTTAATGTTTCACGTGAAACATTGACAACTTAAGATATCTTTGATATAATAATATTGCACCCAAAATAATACGAGCATTGTAATTGATATATACGCACATAGACAAGTAGTCTGATATCAATTTTTGGTTTTGCGTTCCCTTTGATTCGATTATTTTGCAACGTGCATTATGTTTCACGTGAAAAAAATGTTTCACGTGAAACATTTTTATTTACAAACAAATATATTTGTGTTATGATAGAAAAAAGGAGGTGATATGATGCAGGAAGTCATGACGGCTATTAATACAGTGGGATTACCTACAGTTGTTGCGATTGCGTCAATGTGGTATGTTAAATATAGAGAGGATAAAAATGACGCACGCATAGACAAATTAAATGAAGCGCATAAACAGGAAATGTCAGATATCACAGAAGCATTGAATAACAACACTTTAGCACTTCAAAGAATATGTGATACATTTGAACAGAAAAAGGAGGATTAACATGACAGTAAAAAAAGCTGTTGATATATCATATCATAACGGTATTATTAATTTTGAACGATTAAAAAATGCTGTGGATTATGTCATCATTCGTTGTGGATACGGGCAAAATATTGATACACAAGATGATAAACAATGGCGCAGAAATGTTTATGAATGCGAAAGATTGGGTATTCCATACGGTGTATATTTCTATTCCTACGCAAAAACAAAAGCAAATATTGAGGGTGAAATCAATCACTGTATTAGATTGCTAAAAGGACATAACCCGACATTACCTATATTTTTTGACAGCGAAGAAAAAGGTACACAACACGTAGCAAAATACAACGCAAAGCGTTTTTGTGATGCTATGCTGTCCAACGGGTATAAAGCAGGTATTTACGCCAGTAAATCATGGTATGAAAATTACATCGGTGAAAGTTGGGGGTACGATTTATGGATTGCCCGATATTCAAACTCTTTAGATATGGATAATGTCGATATTTGGCAGTATAGCAGTAATGGCAGAGTTGCTGGTGTTAACGGAGGATGTGATGTTAACCACGTATATAAAGATTATACGCATGAAAATGATTCTAACAACGTTATAAATGATATGATTGGAGGTATTAATGGTATGAATGCATTATTTCAAGATAAAGAAAGTGGCAACTGGTATTGGTTCAATGGCGATAAGGTGAGACGTATTACGGATGGAGCTTGCCTTGAAATCTTGAAAAAAATTCATTTAGACAGCACAGGGAGGAACATTCCTTGTTATGCGTTTGACAATAGTTCCCCGTGGGATTTACGGATTTTACAGGCTGTATGTTCAGATGTGGAAACGTATGAAAAAAATTCGACAAAATAATATCTATTATGTGTTTCACGTGAATATGAATGTTTCACGTGAAACATTTTTGCGAGGTGGTTATAAATGCCAAATATTAATATATCATATCAATGGACGATAAATGCATGTAATGCTCCAAATATTGGCTACTCTCAGCAATACCGAAGAGGGCAGACTGTTAACGGGATTACTTATTATGATTGTAGCTCTTTTGTCTCAAAAGCATTAACAGAAGCAGGATTTTTCTCTGCTAATCCATGGTTCACTACAAGAACAGAAGAGGGATATTTATTACAGGCAGGTTTTAAAGAAATTAATATAAATGAAGCGTGGCAAGCAGGGGATGTTGTATGGCGTAGCGGGCATACGGAAATGGTATATCAAGGTGCAGGGGCAGGAAACGGTGGTATAACAATGGGTGCACATAGTGGACGTTATCCATTGGCAGAACAAGTCAGCATTAACACATATGTAGCGAAACCGTCAGCTTGGACTAAAATATATCGCTACGGTGATAGTGCAGGAATGCCCCTTGAATGGGTTCATGGAAACCGATATCTTACAGAGGATGAAATGAAAAATAACGCATATGTTTTTTATAGCACTATGTTTTTCAAAGATTTTACTTTAAATGCAATTGCAGGGATGTTGGGTAACATGGAAATAGAATCTAATATCAATCCAGAACTATGGCAATCATTAAAAGAGGGAAACTATAATGGAGGTTATGGTTTAGTTCAGTGGACACCTGCAACAGTCTATACAGATTGGGCGGATGCTAACGGGTATGATATCACAGATGGTTACTATCAATGTGTTTGGCTCGACGAAGAAACAGTAAAGAGCGGTCAATGGATAGAAACAACTGCATATCCGATATCATGGGAAGAATTTCGGAAGTCTACGAAAGAACCCGACTATCTAGCTTTAGTATTTTTAAAAAATTTTGAACGTGCAGGTATTGAAAAAGAAGATGAAAGAAAAAAGAATGCATTAAAATGGTACGCATATCTACAAACATTGTCGCCATATCCAATACACCCACATTCAAGAAAAAGAAAAATGCCACTTTACTTTTTTATGTCATGGTGATATAATGAAAACTGTAAAAGGGTAATAAATAAAAAAGGAGGAATCTCAATGGATTTTAATGAAGCTTTAAACGAATTAATTGATGCAATTACAGACGTCGAAGAACACGGAGATGCTATTGAAATATTGCAGAATTATGTGAGTGAAAGAAGCGGTGAAACTGACAGTGAATGGAAAGACAAGTATATGAAACTTGAAAGTGAGTACAAAAAACGTTTTAAAGAGCGTATGAAAGAGTCAGCCACTAATGCAGATGACGAAGAAAAGAAATATGAAAAAGAAGAAAAAATTACCGTAGAAGATTTGGATTTTAACGGTAAGACAGAATAAGGAGGTACTATTATAAATGGCAGAAGCAACGAATAAAAATATATTAAAAGCTGTGAAGCAGGAACTTTCTTTCGAAGTTCAGAACCATTTACCTGTAGAAGTCTCAGACAACTTACAGAATGTATATGATAATATTCTGAATTTTGCACCTGTTAGAAATGAAATCGTTCCATCACTGGTTAACCGTATCGGAATGCAGACCGTAGACAGTATTGCTTGGAGAAATCCGTTAGCAAGGTACAAAAAAGAGCCTATGCGTTATGGTGAGACACATGAAGAAACATACATTAATATGTGTAAAGGACATGTCTATGATTCGCAGGCAGATTTTAAATATGCGTTTCAGCAGTATCAGTCTTACATTATGAGCGTGTTCCATAATATCAATCTTGAAATACAGTATCCGGTCACGATTACATATGACAACTTGAGAAAAGCTTTTACGAGCGAGTACGGTATACGAGACATGATTATGGCAAAAATGGATAGTGCTATCACAGGTGCGAACTGGGATGAATACCTTGCTATGCGTGATTTGATTAGTATTGGATATGAAAAAGAGGTGCTTCCGGCAGTTACCGTTGATGCGATTGTTGATGAAGCATCAGCTAAAAAATTATTAATTGAGGTAAAAAGAGCTGTTGGCAAGTTTGGTTTCCCATTACCGGAAAATAATCCGGCAGGAGCAACTTCTCACGCTTTGCCAACTAACCTTATTTGGATTACAACGCCAGAAGTAAACGCTCAGATTAGCGTAGACGCTTTGGCATATGCGTTCCATATGGACAAAGCAGATGTATCTGTGCAGACAGTAATTGTAGACAAATTCAAAAATGAAGCAATACAGGGCGTTCTTTGTGATGTACGATTCTTCAATGTACGTGACCAGTTCAAAGAAATGACAGACCAGAGACTTGCTAATGTATTATCATGGAACTACATGTACACGCAAGTAGAAATGGTAAGCGCAAGTCCGTTCTATCCAATCCGAGTATTTACTACGGATACAGTTGTTGATGCACCTACAATTAACGTCACAGCAGGAACATACACAGCAGGACAGACACAGGAAGTAGAAGTAACTGTTACAGGTGGAACGGGTACATATCATCAGAATTTAGTTACCCTTGAAGTGGACAGCGGTGCTACTTCAGCGAAAACCTATATAATTCCCGGAACACATCTGTTGCATACGGGCGCAGACGAAACGGGAACTATCGTGTTGAAAGCTATCTACAGACCGAACGAGACTATCACAAAAACAGCTAATTTTACAAAAGCGTGATAATTAATGGAGGTAATTATCTATGATAAATTTACCAACGCCGGGAGGGGTTGCACCACGCAACCCCGAAACAAAATTAAGATTATACAGCGGTGTACCGTGGTCTGATGAATATGAACACGTCAGACTATACAATTCAAAAGAGGACTTATTGAACCATTTAGAATCATATCGGGTATATATTAACGGGATTGATTTGTCTCACCTTGCACCGATACGTGTAGGCAATTATGATATACGTGTACCGTTCACAGAGATGAAAGCGCTTAATCTCAATTATTTAGCTTTTCAAAATACCGGTATTTCTGACGAGTGGGTTTTTTGCTTTATTGATTCTATTGAATGGTTATCAGAAAAAACAACTAGAATTAACTTTTCACTTGATGTTTTTCAAAATAACTTTTATGATGCAAATATTAAACCTTGCTTTGTAGAATATCATCATATTCCAAGAAGTGCAGATGCAATAGGAGTAAATCTAACACCTGTAAATATTGAAACGGGTGAAACAATTGTATCACGTCATAAAAAATTAGACTTAACGCCTACTGAGTGTTGCGCTTTTGTAACGAGAGGAACAACAGAACAAAGTTGGTTTGAGGGGCGCGTAGAAAACGGGATATATTGTTGGGGGAGTATCGGACATTATGATATTACCACAGATGATGGTCTAAAAGGAATAAACACACTATTACAAGATTATAATAACCAAGGCGCGCAAGATGCTGTAATAGGTCTGTTTATGTCCCCAAAATTATGTACACTTGCATTAGGTGGAAAAGAAATCAAGCCTAAAATAACAAGCATGCAGATTTCCGATAATGCGTTTGAGGGGTATAAACCGAAGAATAAAAAGTTATACTCTTACCCGTGGTTATTCTGTCTTGCTGATAACAATCAAGGAAATACACATATCTACAGATATGAGTACAGTTATAACCGTGATAAATCCATTGAATTTGACAGCTACGGTACAATTGCAACATTACCACAGGTTATAACAACTCCCAATAACTATAAAACACGAGAAAAGTTAGAGCATGGTTTAATGAATGAAGCTCTTATTAACTCCTCTTTTCCTATGTGCTCCTTTTCCTCAGATACTTATAGAGCGTGGCTTGCACAAAACAAAAGCTCTATTGCTTTATCTCAAGTGCATACGGCTGTAGATGCTACTACAGGAACAGGAACAGCAATAACAGGATTGGTAGGTGGTAGTTTACAGGGAGGAATTAACGGACTTGGTAAAACAACAAACGCTTTTTGGGAAGCTCTCGGAATGTTGGCGAATCAGACGGACAGAGCTAGAAACGCAGGAGTGACACATGGAAAAGCGTTATCCGAAAATGTATTAACAGGAATAAAAGAGTGCGGCGTCGATTTCTATGAAATGTCATGCAAAAGACAATTTGCGGAAATGGCAGATAGCTTTTTCGAGCAATTTGGTTATCCGATTAATAAGATAACAACGCCTTATTTGCGGTCACGTTCGAAATGGAACTATGTAAAAACGTCTCATTGTGGTTTTACGGGTGACATTGACTTAGACCAGTTGAAAAAATTGAGAAATATATTTGACAACGGGGTTACTTTGTGGCATACTGATGACATAGGAAATTACAGCCTATCTAACAATTAAGGAAGTGATATAGTGCGAAACCCTTTAAGAGTTTTTGAAAAATGCAAAAATAAAAAAATTAATGATGATTTTGAAACAATCAAGACTATCTATTTTTATGATATTTTCGACATATTTGTGAATAGGTATAAATGGAATAACTTGCCGGAAGAAATTTTACCTATGTATATTGAGCAAACATTATTTTGGCATGGCGTTGGAGTTTTTATTAAAGATGAAGTAGCCGGATACGCTTTTATGAAAGTTGCGTTATCCGGGTTACCGGATATTTATAATATTCCTAAAGATAGAATTGCTTACACAGCTAACGGATATATAGAGGATTACGGAAAAGAAAACAGCTGTATCTTATGGAACAATTATTCAACAATGCCGTACTACTACAAAGCTTTAATGTATGCAGATGCTATGGCAACTACATGGAAAACAAAAGGTATTAATATGTATGCTCAGCGTACACCCGTTGCTCTTTCTTCTTCAGATAACGAAAAAATGAGTTTTGAAATACTTGGCGAAATGTATGATAATTATTTACCTGTACTGAAAGTTTCAGATTCGTTAAATTTAAAAGATATCAAAGCATTGAACATGGGTGCACCTTACATTGTAGATAAATGCGAACAGGAATTAAGGGATTTATGGTCGCAGGTATTGACTTCTTTAGGGTATGAAAGTAACCCAGTAGAAAAAAGTGAACGGCTTGTTACTGGTGAGACTGCTGGAAACAACGGACAAATTGAAGCAAATCGAAATGTGGGACTTACATTAAGACGAAGATGTGCAAAAGCTATCAATGAATTATGGGGACTTAATGTGACAGTAGATTTCAATAGCGAGTTGCCTACAATGATGAACGGGTATGTGCCTGATAAATATATGCAAAAAGGAAAAGAGGGTGACGAGATTGAGTAAATATACGACTACGATTAAAGATATTTGTGAAAGTTTTATCCAACAGCATGAATTATGGAGTATGGATTTGTCCGTACAAAGGACAATTGATAAGACACAAGATAAGTTTTTTGACTTTGATTTTCCTTTTTATTCAAAGGATAGAAAAGATTTATATACCTTTAAAACCTATTTCTTACTTAGGTATTGGAATAATTATATAGGATTCGAAACTCTAGGAATGTGGAAAACGGCTTTTTTGTCTAAAATGCATGAATTGATGCCATATTATACAAAATTGTATGATGCTATACAACATGATAACCCTTTTACAAATACAAATATAACAATTACAGAAGCAGAAAAAGGAAGTGAAAAAACAACAACTAACTCAACAGATGCAGGAGAAAGCGAAGTAAAAAACAGCCAAAACTATCAAAATATTGACAGCGATAACCCACAGGTGACAGTAGCAACGGAAGATTATGCTAGTTCAATGAGTAGGGGAGAAACCGTCAATAATACTACAACAACAGCAAATAATAGCCATGCAGGAAACGATAACAAAGACAGCAAAAGAGACAGAGAAACAAAAGAGACAGGATTAAGAGGAAAATCAACCAGTGAAGCAATAGCAGAATATCGTGAACAGATACAAAACATCAATCGAGAAATTGTAGAAGCTTGCAGAGATTTGTTTTTGAAAGTGTGGTAAAAAGGAGGTGATACAATGGCGGGAGAATTAACATCCTTAATACCGTTACTTTGCTGTGATGTACCGAGTGTATATAGCAATAAGCAGAGTTACTATGAATGCTTATGCTATATCGGATATAAAATTAATGAGTGTATTGAAACACTGAACACTTTCACTGATAGTTATAAAAAGTATACTGATGAAAAAGTAAACGCTTTAAGAAATTATGTTGACACTTTGAATGTTAACACAAGAATATATATTGACGATATCAATAATAAAATACGTGAGGATATGACAGCAAAAGATGATGAACTGGATAAAAAAATTGATGATGTCAACACGTATTTATCACTAAAAATAAGTGAACTAAATGTGTTAATTTATAAACTTAACAGCGAAACAAGAGAGTATATAAATGATGAAATAGAAAAAGTTTATGATTTCATTAAAAATTATATACCTGACCATATTGTAGTTTTGAACCCTGTAAAGGGTTATTATACAAGTTTAAACATGGCGTTATCTGATTTATACGACAGTTTGAGATATTTTGCACTAACGTGCAACGAGTTTGATTCACTTAATCTGGCATGCACTGAGTTTGACAAATTATATCTATCAGCGTATGATTTCGATTTATACGGCGCAAAAAGATTCAGAGTTGACAGCAACTTATATATGCATGACCCGTTTACGGGAAAATATACTTTTTATCAAAATGTGATTAATAAGTTAGCTGAGTTGCACTTTAATAACCCAATAACAGCTAGTGGTTTTGATGCATTATTATTAACTGTAACAGAGTTTGAAGCTAAAGCGTTAAGCGCTTACACATTCGATAGTAACGCTAATACAGCGTTAAGATTATAATTTAAGGAGGATTAAATATGAGTTCAACAAATAAAACAACTTACTATAACTTAAGTCAGTACATTGGTACAGACAAGCCGACATATTTACAGGACTATAATAGTGACATGTCAAAAATTGACAAAGCTATTCATGATGTAAATGGCGTAGCAACAACAGCTAATCAGTCAGCAGGAAGCGCAGAAGCTAAAGCAGAACAGGCGAACACAAATGTCACAGCTTTACAAGGCAGAGTTGGGTCTGTCGAGGGTGCTGTATCAAATTTACAGGACAAAGATGCTACGCAAGATAGCGAAATTAATAACGCTAAAAAATTAGTGAATGAAGCAAATACGACAGCAAATAACGCTATGCAGAATGCTAATAATGCAAATATTAAAATTGACAGTGCTAAATTTAGCAGTTGGAATACATGTACAAACATTAACGGCAATATTACCGCTAATTCTGCTAAAGTGATGTTTAACAGACAGCTTAATATGATTGCTTTTGACATTGATGTATCAACACAAGTAGCAATCACTAATAATGACATTTTGATGAAATTGCCAACTAATATACCTACACCATCAAAAACCGTTGTATTAAAACGTATTATGCTTGACGCTATAGAATATCATGCAGAAGGATATTTTGGTAATTTTACTATGAGTTCTGTAACAATTGACACCAATGGATATATACATGCAACATTATTTTCAAATAGTAACGGTTATGTTAATGGCGTATTCGCTTTTGAAGAGTGGTAGAAATATATATTGATTAAATTAATAAAAATAGCTTACACTAAAATGTGTAAGCTATTTTTTATTTATTTAACATGCGCAACAGAAAATTCTATAGCTTGTTCAAGAGTATATCCTCTTTCAACTAAACTATCACATAATGCATGTATTTTACATTACCTTATAGTGTCACAAAACTGTTTGTTCAAATGACCTCTAAGACCATTAACATTTTCAACTAAACAACCGTTTTTATCTACGTACTTTGATTCAATACCCCAATAACCATAACTGTCTTTAAAAATTATAAAAGTTTTACCATACGCATACAATGTTGAAATTTTTCTCATTTTTTCTTCCTCCTTATTTTTACTAGGTTTCCTTGTTTCTATAATTATAATACCACAGGTC
>ENA-OPNV01000913-OPNV01000913.1-human-gut-metagenome-genome-assembly--contig:-NODE-913-length-14899-cov-2.312315_pt1 | contig 14899 bp, 6 predicted proteins | sample MGYA00241542_ERZ501781 | MGnify/ENA primary metagenome ERZ501781 (study PRJEB25962, sample SAMEA2042609) | human gut metagenome | biome: human gut; feature: human-associated habitat; material: faeces...
CAGATACTGCGGTTGATGAAGCTCGTAGCGAAATTTCCACCGGAAAAAACTGCGGTTTCCAAGAAAAAAAAGAAATAAATAGAAATAAACAAGAAAAAATGTGTCGGAAGTCACTCTGTTATAAAAGGTAGCCCAATTCTTCCGGCACATTTTTTATGCCATTCTGAACGACAATCGTTTCCAGCTTTTATTAAGAATCAAAAAAAGGACGTAACCGGCATTCTTCGAATTTCTAGCCAAAGTACTTTGGCTTTAAGGAGAGTATCATCATAGGACGATTCAGCCAACCTGGGAAACCAACTGACAGACCATCTGGCGGACGGATATAATGTGAAACTGGAGGAAATAGAAACCTTATCGGCAACATTGATCAGCCGGAAGATTACGGACAAAAAAAACACAATCCGCTTCGGTACATTTTTGACAGCGACAGTCTGCTTTTTTAAATGAAAAAGCAGGATAACACGGATATAGTTTGTTGACTATCCGTACCATCCTGCCATCCGTTTTTACCCTATCTGCGTTAAAAGAACAGACTGTCAGCTTTACAGATTATTCTTGTAAATATTCGCCATCACCTTCTGGTATTGGTTCTCAATCTGCATATACGCCTGAAGATTCTTATAAATACTTTCCGTTTCCACAAAATATTCAATCAATGAAATTTGTCCTTCGGTCAATGCCTGCTTCAATAAATCCAGCGAACGGTACATCAAAGGAACATCATACGCATTCATGGCATCCTTCAACTGCTGCATCTCATTGAAGAGAGACATCAGAGAAGCTTCAACCTGATCTTTAGCATTTTCTTGCATCAATTGTGCGCTGATAGCCTGTGCCTTGGCTATCTTTACCTTTTTACGATTCTGAAACAAAGGCAAGGAGCCCCCTACCACAAAACCATTCATCGAAACCGCATCATCCGTGTTACGGCGAAAGCCGGCTTCCAGCTTCGGCAACCATCCTTGGCGGTCTATCGAAACCTGCTTCTCGGCGGCACGGGCAGTGGCGACGGCGGCCTGCAAGTCAAGGTCTGATGCCATCACTTCATCCCGCATGACATTGTAATCATTGATTTCCTTTATGGCAGGCTACGTGTTTTCAGCAAACTCCAAAGGCATGTTACCGTTCATGGCAAGCAGAGACTGCAAGGCAGTGCGGTGAGCTGCGCTGTTTTGGGCAACTTCCGTCTGCACATTCATACGTTCCATTTTGATTTTATTGACTTCCAATATGTTCGCATCACCGGTAGTCAGACGTTTTTCATAAAGTGCCTGTAATTCATCTGCATTTTTCATACGGATATCCATCAATGTCTTTTCCTGATTCAACAGAATAAGGTCTAGACAGAGATTCTTCGCATTCAGCAGAATATCCCGGCGGGCAGCCTGTTGTTGCTTGTCCACCGCTTCGTTCTGCAAAGTAGCCTGCCGGTTGCGGGCAATATACTGAGTAGGAAAATCAAAACCTTGCGAAGCAACGAATTCCGTACCGTGACCACCTTCGGCACCATTACTGTAAAAAGAACTGTAGCTCACTGTAGGGTCAGGCAAGTTGTTGTTTGTCCGGTTTTCCATCTTGGTCGCATCGGCGGCATGTTTCTGTGCCTTGAGCTCTTTATTGTTCTGCTCGATGCTTTTCAAAATGTGCTCAATACTCTGGGCCTGCATCAGCAAGGGAGAGCAGAGGGCTATTATAACTAAGATTCGTTTCATATTATTTCTATTATTTCTTCTTTCGATTCATCAGTTCATAAACAATCGGAATAATGAAAGCGTTCAAGAAAGTCGATGTCAAAAGACCTCCCAGAATAACTTTCGCCATCGGACTTTGTATCTCATTACCCGGCAAATCGCCACGGAACGCCAAAGGTATCAAAGCCAACGCGGAAGACAATGCAGTCATCAGGATAGGGTTCAAACGGTCTAACGAACCGTGAAGAATGCTTTCTTTCAAATCCATACCTTCTTCGCGCAACATATTGTAATGACTTATCAACAACATACCATTACGGGTAGCAATGCCAAACAACGAGATAAAGCCGATAATAGCCGGAATGCTTATCTCACCCGTTGTTATCATCAATGCAAATACCCCACCAATCAACGCCAAAGGCAAATTCAACAAAATGACTCCACTTTGGGCTGCATTCTTAAACTGGGTATAAAGCAACAGGAAGATAACCACGATACTCATAAACGAAGTGAGCATCAGCGTACGGCTGGCCGCCTGCTCGCTTTCAAACTGACCGCCATATTCCACATGATATCCTTCGGGAAGCTTGATTTGCGCATCAATCCGTTCCTGTATATCATTCACCACGCTGCGCAAATCACGACCGCTGGTATTGGCCGAAATCACAATCTTACGCTTCACGTTCTCACGGCTGATGGTATTCGGTCCCATGGCAGAAACCACATCGGCTACATAGTTGACAGGGATTTTCTGACCGTCACCGGTATCAATCATCAGGTTGCGCACCTTCTCCATCTCATCACGCACCTCATCCTTGGTACGGACAATAAGATTAAACGCTTTGCCTTCTTCATATACCTGTGAAACGACTTCACCCGCCATGTTCACTGATACAAACTCGGCAAACTCCGGTAAAGAAATACCGAATTTGGCAAGCATCTCGCGTTTGGGAACAATCTTGAGCTGCGGACGTTCGATTTGTTGTTCCACATTCAAGTCGGCAATACCCTCCACACTGCTGATGGCATCCTTTATCTGATTACCGATGGCAAACATCTTGTTCAAATCATTACCAAACAGTTTGATGGCAATGTTGGCCTTGGTACCCGAAAGCATGGCATCGATACGATGGCTGATAGGTTGGCCTATTTCGATATTCGCACCGGTAATGGTAGATAACTTGGCACGCACATCGGCTACCAGTTCCTGGCGGGAACGGTCTTTCAATTCAAACGGAGCCTCAATTTCACTCACGTTAACCCCTAGTGCATGTTCATCCAGTTCGGCACGTCCCGTTTTACGGGCTACAGTCTGTATTTCGGGAATAGACATCAGCAACTCTTCTGCACGGTGTCCCATTTTATCCGATTCTGCCAAAGAAATTCCCGGCAATGAACTGATATTAATGGTGAACGAACCTTCATTGAAAGATGGCAGGAAACTGCGTCCTAATGTAAAAAACATAACCAATGCCACCGCAAACAGTCCACCTGTAAAACCCAATACTACGGATTTATGATTCAAGGACCATAACAAGGTATTGCGGTAATGCTTTTTCATCCATACGGCCACAAATGCCTCTTTGGGCAATCCTTTGCTTTTATTATTACCTAACAGATAGCTGCACAATACCGGAGTCAGTGTCAAAGCCACTACCGTAGAAGCAAACAACGCCACAATAAAGGCAATGCCCAACGGAACCAGCATACGCCCTTCCATTCCTGTCAGGAAAAACAAAGGAACAAAGCTGACTACAATAATCAAGGTAGAGTTCAAGATAGGCATACGCACTTCTTTCGAAGCATTGAACACGACTTCAATCACGCTTTTACGTTCCCCTTCGGGCAACAAGCGGTTCTCGCGCAGATGTTTCCATACATTTTCCACATCCACAATGGCATCATCCACCAACGAACCAATGGCAATGGCCATACCACCCAAACTCATGGTATTGATGGTGAGTCCCATATAGTGAAGAGTCAATATAGAAACAATCAATGACAACGGAAGGGTTACCAATGAAATAACCGTGGTACGTACATTGGCAAGGAACAGGAAGAGAACAATCACCACAAAAATAGCACCTTCATACAACGAATCCTTCACATTGCCGATAGAACTTTCAATAAAACGGCTCTGACGGAAAATATCTGTAGAAACGTGCACATCAGCCGGAAGATTCTTCTGCAAATCCTTCAATGCGGCTTCCAACTGCTCTGTCAGTTCAATAGTCCCGGTCTTGGGTTGTTTGGTAACGGTCAGCAGTACGGCAGGTTTTCCTCTTTCCGAAGCAGTACCCAGTTTGGGTTCCTGCGAACCAATCTTCACATCGGCAATATCCTCCAATGTAACGGGCACCCCTTCCACCGTCTTGATGACGGAACGTGACAACTGAGCCACATCATGGCTGGAAAGCACCCCACGAACAATATATTCGTTTCCATATTCATAAATCACTCCGCCATTGGCATTCTGATTCATGTTACGGGTAACGTTCATCACCTCTGCCAACGTAACATTGTAATGTTTCATGCGGGCAGGGTCAAGCAACACCTGATATTCCTTGATATCACCTCCTAGCACGGCAACCTGTGCCACACCTCCCGTAGAAAGCAGGCGCGGACGGATAGTCCAGTCTGCCAGTGTACGGAGATCGAGCATGGAAGTAGTATCCGAAGTCAGACCGATAATCAGCAACTCACCTAAAATAGAAGACTGAGGTCCCATGGTAGGTTTACCTACATTCTCGGGCAGCTCCTCGCTGACCAAGGACAATTTCTCACTGACAATCTGACGGGCCAGATAGATATCAGTATCCCATTCAAATTCCACCCACACAACGGAAAAGCCATTGGTGGAAGATGAACGCACCCGGCGCACATGGGTCGCACCGTTCACGGCAGTTTCTACAGGAAAGGTTACCAATTGTTCCACCTCTTCGGCGGCCATACCATTCGCTTCGGTCATAATCACTACAGTCGGCGCATTCAAATCGGGGAACACATCGACTTCCGTATGAAAAGCCGTGTAAGTACCGCCAATAAGCAGCAAAACCGACGCCACCAGAACCAATATACGGTTTTGAAGGGAAAAATGTATAATTTTATTTAGCATAGGGCGGCTTGATTAATGTTCATGACTATGAGCCGGAATCGCATTGCTGGCCGATGCCAATTTCACCTGATAGGCTCCTTTTGTTACCACACGGTCACCGGCTTTCAAACCGGTCAGAATCTGCACTTCCTTTCCGTTGCTCGCTCCCAAAGTTACCTCCTGTTTCTTATATCCTTCCTCATCCAGTTGCAGATAAACAAAGTACAAACCTTGTTCTTCGGTCAGTGCCGTAACAGGCAAGGCCAGCACATCGGGCATTTCCGACGAGAGCAGATACACCTCCACATACGAACCGGGAATCACATCTCCCCGATTATCAAATTCGAAAGTAACAGGTACATAGAAAGAAGTACCACCGGATGCTTTACCATAAGAAAGCAGACGCCCTTTCAACTCACCCAGCTCATATACCTTATTATCGTATGGAGTCTTGAAGTTTGCCGACTGGATGCTATGCAGATAACCATAATATTTCTCGGAAACATCTGCACGAAGGAACAGACGACGGTTCTGAGTGATACTCACCAAAGGCTGGCCTACCGACACATAATCACCTTCCTTCACCAGACAATTCTTGATATAGCCACCTAAAGGAGCTGTAACGGACACACCTGTTTTGGTCTGGTTCTTTGAAATAGCCTCGTATGCCAATAATGCATTTTCATAACTCTCCTTAATGGCATTGAAATCTTTCTGCGATATTATCTGACTTTTTACCAACTTGGCGGCACGTTCATATTCTTTTTTGGCGGTTTCATATGCGATACGGGTACGTTTTACAGGGTCTCCGTCCGGCATATTCTCAGCAGAGATATTCAGAATGGGAGCCCCCTTGCTCACACTCATACCGTCCGTTACCGGATGGCGGAAAGAAACCACACCGGCTACATTGGCGACTACTACGCTTTCTTCGCCTTGTGCTGCCTGCACCTGACCGCTGGTCGTTATCACCTGACGGAATGATTCAGGCCGGATTATTTCCGATTCTACCCCGGCTGCTTTTGCTTTTTCTGGAGCCAGAATTATCTCATCGGAATGTCCGGCTGCAGAAGCTTCCGCTTCATGATTATGCCCTTCGTGACCTTCATTCTCATGGTCGTGGTTTTCTTTTTCATGGTCATGTCCTTCGTGATTATGGTCATGCCCTTCGTGGTCGTGATTATGTGCTTCCTCCGTTCCATGATCGTGTCCTTCGTGATCATGACCCGATTTACTGTTGCAAGAGCCTAAAAGAAATAATCCCAAGACTCCCATAAAGATAAGTTTCTTCATGATGATATTATTTGTTCTTACTTTTTATTAAATGCAAAATTAGTGTAAAGAAAATGCAACAAAGTTGCGGATAAAAAGATAAACTTTCTATCTGTTAAGCAAGAACATCGCAAGGAGGAGCACGCAACCCCTTTACGTGGGGAAGACACGTAGAATGCAGTTTTTCTAAATAGTAATTATAAGGTAATGTGTTGTGTTCTGTCAACCGCAATGAAAGCGCCAATACATCCGTTACCGTATATAGCAACAAACAAAACGAATAATCAGGAGAAACACTGTCTTGGGCCCGATCCGGAGTTACACTTTTAAACTTGGTCACACATCCGGCATTACATGTATGATTCTCATCAGAACTATTATTATGCTGCTGATGCTGCACGGAACATTGACAGCCGCACAAAGTCATATCATGCTGCAAACAAAGAATTTCCCGGTGATGATGATGAGGCAGAACAGATGCTGTCAACATGATAATGCTGACCAACATCAATACCCATGCTATGTATCGTCTCCGTTTCATCGGGCACAAAAATAGGTGTTTATCATGTAAATTCCAAAAAGAAAGCATGGTAAATGCCGAATTCTCAGCAATTACCATGCTTTCTTTTTGGAATTTACATACAAAGCTTACCAAATAGAGACACGTTTTTCAGGAGCCAAATACATAGGATCCCCCTCTTTAATGCCAAAAGCATCATACCATGCACCAATTTGAGGGAGTGCTCCGTTCACACGCCATCTGCCCAATGAATGTGGATCAGACTTGGTTTGCAAACGAATCTGCTCGTCGCGGATATTGCCAGCCCACACTCCGGCGTATGACAAGAAGAAGCGCTGTTCCGGAGTAAATCCGTCTTTTACCGGTAGGGGAGCATCTTTTGTCGCATTCTTGAACGCTTGGAAAGAAACCTGCAAACCACCATGGTCGGCTATATTCTCACCTAAAGTCAAAGAACCGTTGGCATTGAGTCCCGGCAAAACCTGGATGCTATCAAAGAAATTCACCATTACCTGAGCACGTTCTTCAAAACGTTTGGCATCTTCGGCTGTCCACCAATCTTTCAAATTACCATCCTTATCAAACTGACGTCCCTGATCATCGAATCCATGAGTCATTTCATGACCGATAACCACGCCAATAGCTCCATAATTAAATGCATCATCAGCATTCATATCAAAAAACGGATATTGAAGAATACCTGCCGGAAAACAAATCTCATTCGTGGTCGGATTATAATATGCATTGACAGTCTGCGGAGTCATTCCCCATTCATCTCTGTCAACCGGCTTTCCTGCCTTGGATAACATATAATCCAGTTCGAATTCTGTAGCACGCTTCACATTGGCCCAATAAGAATCTTTTTCAATATTCAAACCGGTATAATCCCTCCACTTATCAGGATAGCCTACCTTTACATAAAAAGAATTCAACTTCTCAATAGCTTTAATCTTTGTGCTGTCACCCATCCATTCCAAATTCCGGATACGTTCTCCCAATGCGGTCTGCAGATTCTTTACCAACTGCACCATACGTTCTTTTGCGGCTGCCGGAAAATATTTCTCCACATACATCTGACCTACCGCTTCACCCAGTACTCCATTTACAGTACTTACAGCACGCTTCCAACGAGGTTGGTTAGCCTGTTTGCCGGATAGTGTTTTTCCATAAAAATCAAAATTTTGTGCCACCAAATCATCACTCAAGTAACCGGCAGCCCTGTCTATCAGACTCCATTGCATATAAGCGATCTGATTTTCAACCGGCAAGCTATTGATAATTTTCTCAACCTCTTTAATCGGCTCCACTTGAGAAACACTCAGTTCAGTCACCCCTTTCACGCCTATACCATTCAAGAAAGCATCCCAGTCAATGCCCGGAATCTCTTTCTTTAATTCATCCAAAGACATTTTATGATAATTGGCCGCAGGGTTACGCTGTTCCACCGCACTGAAAGAAGCTTTTGCAATACGGGTTTCGATATCCATTACAGCCTCCATTTTCTTTTTAGCGGCAGCCTCATCAAAACCAGCCAATTGGAACATCTTTACAATATGTTCCTTATACTTATTACGGATATTGGTAGTCACATCATCATTGTCCAAATAATATTCTCTTTCACCCAGACTGATACCCCCTTGATACAATTGAAACAAATTGCTCTTGCTGTCCATGATATCGGCACCCACATAGAAACTGAAATAAGGGAATACACCGCTATGAGCCAGTTCCGCCATCAAAGGAACTATTTCCGATTTATCCTTCACTGAAGCAATCTTTTCCAAATCAGCTTGAATAGGAGTTACTCCATCCGCATTCAGTTTCACACTATCCATAGCCAAATTATAGATATCCCCTATTTTCTGACCTATTGTACCTTGCGCATTCTGCCCGGCAGCAATTTCCACAATCAATCCTTTCAGTTGTTCCCGGTTATTTTCGGCAAGCATATCGAATGAGCCAAAACGGGAATATTCATTGGTCAGAGGGTGTTTCTTCATCCATCCGCCACAAGCATACTGATAAAAATCAGCTCCTTGAACAGCCGTAGTGTCCAAATTTGTCAAGTCTATACCCGAAGTCATGACGGCTTCCTTTTTACTGTCGCATCCGGCAGCTACTGCCAGAGCCAATACAGCCATTGGTAAATAATGTTTTGCTTTCATTTGTTCTATATATATGATACATACTTTAACTTCCCTGCATCTCTTCTAATTCCATAGAAACGGTCTCCCATTCTTCTACCGTCTGATCCAAGTCCTTTTTCAGTTTCTGATGCTTTTCATACAAAGCCATATCCGATGCACCTTCGGGAGTAGCCATATCAGCTTCCACCTCGCCAATCTCAGTTTCCAGCTTTTCTATTTTCTGTTCACAATCCGCAATTCGTTTCTCCAATTTGCGAATTTTCTTATTCAATTCCTTTTGCGCCTCATAAGATAATTTGTTCTCACTAACCGTTTCGGGTTCTTCCTTTTTAGTGGCAGACACAGTAGGAGAAGCCGAAAGCTGCAACTCATTCAGACTCTCTATTTTCTTTTTCTGTAAAAAATCATAAATGCCGCCAATGTGTTCTTTTACTACTCCACCTCCGAATTCATAAACTTTGGTCACCAGTCCATCCAAGAACTCACGGTCATGAGAAACAACAATCACCGTTCCATCAAATTCCTTGATAGCTTCTTTCAATACATCCTTTGAGCGCATATCCAGATGGTTAGTAGGTTCGTCCAAAATAAGGAAATTCACCGGTTCTAACAAAAGTTTTATCATGGCAAGACGACTCCGCTCCCCACCCGACAGTACCTTTACTTTTTTATCAGAAGCCTCACCTCCAAACATGAATGCTCCCAGAATATCACGAATCTTCAAACGAATATCCCCTTTTGCCACATAATCAATTGTATCAAAAACACTCAGATTTTCATCCAGCATCTGAGCCTGATTCTGAGCAAAATAACCAATCTGTACGTTGTGCCCGATGGTCAGTTTACCTTCGTATGGGATTTCGTCCATTATACATTTCACCAAAGTGGACTTACCTTCCCCATTCTTTCCGACAAAAGCCACCTTCTCACCTCGATTAATAGTCAAAGTCACATCGTGAAAAACGATATGACTGCCATATGCTTTCTTCACCCCGTCACAAATGACCGGATAATTGCCGGAACGCATGGCAGGCGGAAACTTCAACCGCAAGGCTGAATTATCTTCATCATCAATTTCAATAGGAACTATTTTTTCCAATTGCTTGATGCGGCTCTGCACCTGTACAGCCTTGGTAGCCTTATAACGGAAACGCTCTATGAAATCTTCCGTATCCTGAATTTGCTTCTGCTGGTTCTCGTATGCACGCAATTGCTGCTCACGACGTTCTTTGCGCAATACCACAAACTCATCGTAAGCCACTTTATAATCATAGATATGCCCGCAAGATATTTCAATCGTACGATTGGTCACATTATTAATAAATGCACGGTCGTGGCTCACCAATACAACGGCTCCCGCACTTGTCTTCAAAAAGTTTTCCAACCATTGAATGCTTTCTATATCCAGATGATTGGTAGGCTCGTCCAACAGCAACACATCGGGCCGTCGCAACAACAACTTGGCCAACTCTATACGCATACGCCAACCACCACTGAACTCGGATGTAGGACGGTTAAAATCTTCCCGGTTAAATCCTAACCCCATCAATGTACGTTCTATCTCAGCTGTATAATTGGTACCTCCCATCATCAAAAAGCGTTCATTGTCATGGGTGAATTTCTCAATCAGTTTATGATAGTTTTCTGAATCATAATCTGTTCTATCCGCCAACTCCTGATTCATTCTCTCAATACTAGCCTGCAAGTCAAAGATATGTTCAAAAGCCATCTCCGCCTCTTCCATCACAGTATGTTTATCACTCAGAATCATGACTTGAGGCAGATAGCCTATCGTCACATCACGCGGAACAGAAACACTACCTGAAGTAGGCGCCTGTATTCCTGCCAATATTTTAAGCATAGTAGACTTACCGGCCCCATTCTTCCCGACCAGCGCAATACGATCTCTCTTATTGATAACGTATGACACGTCCTCAAACAGAGGCGTTACTCCAAACTCTACTTTCAAATTATCTACTGAAACCATTCGTTTTTATCCTTTTGCAAAAGTGGCAACAAATATACGGTTTTATATGTAAAAAAGATAAAATACAAGTAAATAAAAAAAGTCCTCATCCTTAACAAATAGGACAAAAGTATTAAAACGTGTTAGAAAACATATTTTTTTAGTTGTTTTATTTGCAAAATCCACTAAAACACGTACCTTTGCAACGTGTTTTTCATAGTATTAGATTTAAGGTTAACAAAGGTTGGAGCAAGGCGTTGCTCCTTTTTTTATGTCTACATTTTCGAGAAGAGATTTTTTCACTTTATACTTTACTCCTGCTAATTTCAAACTAGAACTTAATGACTAACTTCCTCGGAGAGCTAAATAACGACTTCACCATTTGTTGGTAACATCGTAAGCTCCCAAGAGTCTGTGCAAAACCTTAGAAGCTATATTTAATTGTCACCTATTTTTTATATATTTATGGAAAGAAACTAGACAACATATCTATAAACTACATAGTAGGAGAAAACAGAAATCAAATTCAAATGATACCTCTCGACCAATTGATTGCTCCAAATTCTTGGGCAAGGATTATCAATTTATTTATGGATATCTTGCCTATAAATGAGCTTGGGGTTAAACATGTCAAACTTCAATAAAAGGAGCCTACCGTATAATCCTGCAACATTACTAAAATTGTATTTATATGGTTATAAGTATTCAATAAGGTCATCAAGAAAACTGGAGTACTCCTGTAAGGTAAATGTGGAATTATGATAGCTATTAGGAGGCTTAACGCCCTCTTTTCGGACAATCGCTTATTTCAAAAAAATAATGCGAAGGCTTTTAGAAAAATCTTTAAATAGAATCATAAATTGAGGACCAAACCTCAAATATCTAGGAATGGTCCTCGATCTATTCGAACTTCAATACTTAAATAAAACCTCTGCCTTTTTAACAAACATCTCTTATAAAACTCTTTTTTTCATTGAATTTACTTGAGATCCATTTCTGAATTTGATGGCAATATACGAATATCAAAAATATCTCCTGTCATATTCTTTAATCTAGCGGCAATTTTCAATGTTATATTTTTCTTACCACGGGTCAATTCAAAAGGAATAGGAATATATTTTGCATAATTCTTCGTGACCAACCCTTCATCACCTAGACTACGCACAAATGATTTAATCACCTGTCCATCTATCAACAAATCAAAAGCAAATTCATCCTGATCATTCCCCCGAAACGCAATATAAAGTGTCTGCTCCTTATCTGGAAGTGATGCTAAATTATACATAAAATATCCTCCATTGACTGCACGACGCCATGATGAAATATAATCATATTTTCCTGTAATATTACTCACCTGCTCTATCTTGTGCATTCGTTCAGAATCAGTATCTCCTATACAAATAGCATCTACATTTATCGTTCCTAAATTTTGATTCATATTGACATAATAGCTACCATCCCAAACTGTTTTTATATACTCTTCTTTGTCATCAACATGAATCATGTAAATAGCATATCGACTAAAATTTATCCTATTGTAAGGAACCAATTTTACAGATTTTCCTTCTTTCGGATTATAGATAAATAATAATTCCTTCCCAACTACTCGTCTGATATTACCTTTTATTTCATTCAATGTTCCAAACAAAACAGGAGTATCTGACATAGGAATCATTACATTACTAACAGTTTTACGCTCATGTCGGAATTCTTCTTTCCCAATATTAGTATTGTCTATTTTAGTCGCTAACACAATAGGCCCGTAAGTCATAGCAAGATATCTTTCACTATTTTTTAAAGGTACAATTTCTAATAGAGGTGTAAATGTCACTTTAATTTCATCCCCATCTGACCATTCACGTGATATTGTAACATAACCTTTTTCTGATTTTATGCCTTTCACAATTTTATTATTTACTCTCACAACCATACTTTTATTTTTGATCCAAAAGGGGATCCGTATTTTTAAATCTATTTGTTGTGTAGATGAAGACTTTATAGTAAGTAATGTCTGATCTTCGTCAGGAAAATTAGTAGATTGAGTAATCATAATGTTCTTTTCATTCCAGTCCAACGTTGATGCTATAAACATATTTACATAAAGTGAATTATCTTTATGTGCATAAATCATTTTCGCAAACTTTGCTGGAGCTTCAAATCCCGTACCTGTACAACACCAAAATGAATGATACCTTGTTCCATATATTTTATAATGACCAGGCCGCATAGGAGTATAATAAACACACATTCCTTCTTCCGGGTCATAATTAGCTAAAATATGATTATAAAGTACACGTTCATAATAATCAATCCTATCTACTCTGCCATCAGTTTGATAAAGACTTTCAGTCAATCGCATCATATTAACTGAGTTACATGATTCTGGACCACCATATTGTGGTATTTTCTTTTCAAACATACTTTCCTCGAAAAAATGCTCTCCAGTACTATTTCCACCATTTATCCATGTATGCTTTTGAACAACAATATCCCAAAAACGAGTAGCAGCATCATTGTAAGCCTTATTATTCGTATATCGATAAACTGCATTAAAACCTGTAAATTTAGGTATTTGTGTATTAGCATGCCAACCATTCAGTATATCCTCTCCTTTGGAAAGAGGTACCCACATATCCTCATCATTTAATTTTTTAGCCCATTCTAAATATTTCTTATCTCCAGTTATCTTATATACGTCTATATAAGATTCATTAATAGATCCATGTTCACATACCAACATTTTTTGAATGTTCTCATGATTCAATTTATCTAATACCTCATAACCAAACCAATCTGCCATTCCCATTAATATTCTTTTAGCATCTTGTATATGACATCGCTTATAAACTCCATAAAGTCCTAGCATAATTTTATTCATAATATACACAGGTTCCCAAGTTTGGTTGATTAGAGGATTGGATGTCGTAAAATCTCCATCAATCATATCTTCAAACACTTGCTTACCATTAACAGTAGCTAATAAATAATCATCTCCATGAGCTTTTTGACAAAGCAGTAACTCATTGACAATATAATTTAATCTATCAAGAATCATTTTATCATTTGTTGTCTGATACATCATAGACATGGAGGACATATAAAAACCAAGAATATGTCCAGCCAATGGTCCGCCTCCCCACACATCTTCTGATTCCCAAAAAGGATAGGGTTGAGCTTTAGGAGTCAATCCTGCCTCACGTCTAAACCAAGATAACAATCTATCTGGCTCCAACGTCAAAAGATATTGATGATCTAAATCCTGAATATGCTTAAAGTACTTGTCCGTAATTCGAACCTCACTCAATGAAAAAAGATCTATTCTATTTTTAGATAAAGGCTTAGTAGTTCCCCACATATAAACATTTGATATGCAGGACATCACAATTACAAACAATAATATTTTATATTTTTTCATGTCAATATTTATTATATATTTTCAAGTTGAGAACAAAAATCAATTACTTTTGCAAATAATTCGGATTTTGAGTTAATTTTGGATTTGAAGTTAAAACAACCTCTGGTATAGGGAAAACACTACGGTAATCTCCTTTAGGCTTATGTGACAACCAACTTTTTTTAGTAAACAAACCAAAACGAATCATGTCCCTTCTTCGGTGAGCCTCCCAAACAAATTCCCACCCCAACTCATCATACAATCGTCCGAACTCAACCGGGTCTTGATTACCTGGATCTACAATATGATATTTCTCTACATAACCATATTGATAAATAGAATTAGCTTTAAGTTGCTCATCCGTAACCATTATTTTTTCTGGATGATCTCTAAAAGCTCGTTCCCTAACCTGAGAAACCAAAGCACCAGCCCCCGGCTGCCCCGTTCGCAGTAAACACTCTGCTTTCATCATCAACACCTCAGCAAAACGGAAAAAAGGGAAATCAGTATCAGAAGAAGAAGGAGTCTGAGGAGCGACCTCAAATTTATTCATTCTGTAGCCTTCCAACTCACTGGTATAATTTCCGCTAGGAATATCCTTCGTGTAGATCAGGGGTTCTCCCATTTTATCATAAGTTCCGTATAAAGGAGTACCATCAGCGGCCAATTGTTGCCCCATAAGCCAAGTATCGGCTAAACGTGAATCTTTTTCATTGTAAGTGTCTATGAATTGAGTAACTCCCATGGCAGATCCACATCCCCAAGGTGTATCAATCGTATTGTATTTCTTTTTTAGTTCACCGTGCCAAGAA
>ENA-OPNV01000920-OPNV01000920.1-human-gut-metagenome-genome-assembly--contig:-NODE-920-length-14810-cov-2.250017_pt1 | contig 14810 bp, 9 predicted proteins | sample MGYA00241542_ERZ501781 | MGnify/ENA primary metagenome ERZ501781 (study PRJEB25962, sample SAMEA2042609) | human gut metagenome | biome: human gut; feature: human-associated habitat; material: faeces...
CCGAGACATACAAGCCAAAATTCCATTGCCACAGGCAATCTGAAATAAATTTTGGCAACGTTACTGAGAACGGAGTGAACAGTAACATGAAAAGGTTATTCAGGCAGAATAAAAAGCTTGACATTTGACAGGAAGTATAATACTATAATGAATAGAAAACGAACATAAGTTCTTAAAGGGCTGAAGGAGATTAAAATAAATGATAAATGAAGAAAAGCAGAAAGCACTGGAAGCAGCGCTTGGACAGATTGAGAAACATTACGGGAAAGGATCAGTCATGAAACTCGGGGAATCCGGAGCAAATATGCAGGTGGAGACAGTCCCTACCGGATCTTTAAGTCTTGATATTGCACTTGGAGTAGGTGGTGTTCCCAAGGGACGTATCATCGAGATTTACGGACCGGAATCCAGCGGTAAGACAACCGTTGCACTTCACATGGTTGCGGAAGTGCAGAAACGAGGCGGGATTGCCGGATTTATTGATGCAGAACATGCTCTGGATCCTGTCTATGCAAAGAATATCGGTGTAGATATCGATAACCTGTACATATCACAACCGGACAATGGAGAACAGGCACTTGAGATCACAGAGACGATGGTACGTTCCGGAGCTGTGGATATTGTGATCGTTGACTCGGTTGCCGCACTTGTACCGAAGGCGGAGATTGATGGAGATATGGGTGACAGCCATGTAGGCCAGCACGCAAGGCTTATGTCACAAGCTTTAAGAATTCTTGCAGGTACTATTAACAAAACCAATTGTATAGTAATATTCATTAACCAGCTTCGTGAAAAAATCGGTGTTATGTACGGCAACCCTGAAGTTACAACAGGTGGCCGTGCACTTAAATTCTACTCATCAATGCGAATTGATGTAAGAAAAGTTGAGCAGCTCAAAGGTGCCGGAAACGAATTTATCGGTTCACGAACAAGAGCTAAAATTGTTAAAAACAAAGTTTCACCTCCGTTTAAGAGTGCTGAATTTGATATTATGTACGGCACAGGTATCAGCAAAGACGGTGAAATTCTTGATATGGCTGTTCAATACGATATTATACATAAAGGCGGCTCTTGGTTCTCTTACGGTGACCGCAGGCTCGGCCAGGGCAGAGATAATGTAAAAGAAATTATTAAAAATGACCCTGAACTTGCAGAAGAGCTTGAAAAGAAGATTAAAGACACATTAGCCGAACAAGCTGAAAAAGCAAGGCAGGAACGCGCAGAAAAAGCCAAAGCAAACTCTGCAAAAGTTTCGGCACAAAAGCCTGAAAAGAAAATTACACGCGAAGAAGCTTTGGAAAAAATCAACATTATGGTTGAGGATGATGAGGACTGATGATTTTAACTCATCAAAAGGGCAGAGGTACAAAAGTTCATTTGTATCTTGACGGTGAATATGTTGCCACTACGGATGAAAACTGCTGGTTTGATAATTACATTTCAAACGAAACTGACATAAATGATGAGCAGTGGCAACAGCTTCTTGCAAAAATAAATTATAAAAAAGCACTTAACAAATGTGCCGATTACCTTTCAAGACGTGACTATTCAGCTAAAGAAATAAAAGCCAAACTGTTGAAAACAGTTGATGAAACAAGCGCACAAAAAGCTGTTGATAGGTATATCGAAGCCGGCTATATAAATGATGAAAAATATTGCCAAAGGCTTATTGAATATTTATTAAATGTAAAAAAGTTTTCACTTACCAATATTAAACAGGAGTGTTATAAGCGCGGTATCAGCAGGGATATTGTTGATGAAAAACTTTCCAACTTTGAAATTGACAATGTAGCGACTTTAGTTGATTTGATAAAAAACAAATATGCAACTAAGCTGCAAAAAGAAAACGGAAAAGAAAAAGTAATCGCGTCACTTCAAAGAAAAGGTTTTCGCTATTCAGACATCAAATCAGCATTTTACAGGATAGAATATTATGACGAATAAAGTAGGTATGATTTCACTTGGATGCCCTAAAAATCAGGTTGACGGTGAGATAATGCTTGAAAAATTAAATAAAAGCGGCTTTGAAATTGCGCAAAGCATTGAAGACAGCGATGTTATGATTATTAACACCTGCGGTTTTATTGAAGATGCAAAGCGTGAAGCAATTGAAACAATATTAGAAGTTGCCGAATACAAAAAAGCAGGAATTATAAGCGCAATTGTAGTAACCGGTTGCCTTGCTGAAAGGTATCAGGATGAAATTATAAAGGAAATTCCTGAAGTTGATTCCGTAATAGGTATCGGCGCAGATAACGACATTGTTAAAGTATGCCACAAGGCTCTGCTTGGTGTAAGAACAAGCTTTTACCCTGATAAAAAGTATTTACTTCTTGAAGGGGACAGAATGCTTTCAACACCAAAGCACTGGGCTTATTTAAAAATCAGTGACGGATGCGATAACAGATGCTCATACTGTGCAATTCCACTTATTCGCGGCGGGTATATCGAACGCCCGATGGAAAGCATAATTAAAGAAGCACAGAAACTTGCAAACAAAGGTATTAAAGAACTTATAATTATCGCACAGGACACCACCAAATACGGATTAAAATTATACGGTAAATACAAACTTGCAAGTTTATTAAAAAAACTTGTTAGAATTGACGGTATAGAGTGGATTAGATTATATTACTGCTATCCTGACAGAGTTACAGACGAACTAATTGATGTAATAGCAAATGAGGAAAAAATTTGCCCTTACATTGATATTCCGCTTCAACATTGTAATAAAGATATTCTTAAATCAATGAACAGGTCAGGTTCGTACGAAGAATTAAAAGCGCTTTTGAATAAAATGAAAGCTAAAATTCCTGATTTTGCAATTCGTACAACTTTTATGGTTGGTTTTCCGAACGAAAGCGAAGAAAACTTCGAAGAACTTTGCAAATTTGTAAAAGAAATCAAGTTTGATAAAATGGGCTGCTTTACTTATTCACCGGAAGAGGATACTCCCGCTTGCTCTTATGACAATCAAATTGATGAAGAAGTTAAAAAACGCCGCGCCGATATACTTATGGATATTCAATACTCTGTAACAGAAGAATTAAATCAAAACAGAGTAGGAAATACATATAAGGTTATAGTTGACAGTATTGAAGACGGAATGTATAACGGCAGAGCTTATTTTGATTCACCGGAAATTGACAGTGGAATTATGTTTAAAAGCGAAGATAAATTAAACATAGGCGATTTTGTTAATGTAAAAATTACAGCTTGCGAAGGCTATGATTTGATTGGAGAAAAAGTATGAATTTACCAAATAAAATAACTGTTTTCAGATTTTGTTGTATTCCTTTATTGATGTTTTTTTCACTTGTAGAATTCAAATACCATTGGGTTGGCGCACTTCTTGTATATTTCATTGCCTGTATGAGTGATAAAGCAGATGGTATTATTGCAAGAAAACGCGGATTGGTTACAGATTTCGGAAAAGTCATGGATCCGCTTTCGGATAAAACCCTTGTATTTGCCGCGTACCTTGTATTTATAAATATGGGATGGCATACAGAACTTTGCATTTTACTTATGCTTGCAAGGGAATTCCTTGTTGCAGGAATCAGAATGCTTGCAGCAACAAACGGTGAAGTTATTGCAGCAAATGCTTTTGGCAAATGCAAAACATTTTTGCAGATGTCAACTACCGGTATGACTTTCCTTTTACTTGCAATAGGCGAGGGGGCAGCAGATATTACCACATCTACACATTGGCTTAATGTTTACTGTGCAATTGCATTTTGGATTGTAAGTGTCGTCACTGTTTTAAGCGGACTTATTTATGCTAAAGACGGCTGGTATTTAATAAAAACAAAATAAATGTTGCAAATTTATAAAAAATAGATATAATAGTAGTAGATAATAGTATTAAAAACTATGAAGCAGAGAAGTAAGCAGGTATGTTTATTCAGAGAAAAAACCATTTTGCTGTGAGGTTTTATAATCTAACTGCCCAAATGCACTGCCGAGTTACTCAAAGGAAATCAGTATTTTGAGTCGTTTTGCCGCGTTATAGGCATAAGCTGTATATATGCAGTTAAGTTATAAACAAGAGTGGAACCGCAGTAATTTATTGCCTCTGTCATAATGACAGGGGCATTTATTTTTATTGTTTTAGTTTATAAGGGAGATATATTTATATGTTTGACTCATTTAAAGAGGATATTAAAAGCTTTATGGAGCATGACCCGGCAGCAAGAAGTCCTATCGAAATTGTGCTTCTTTATCCAGGGTTTAAAGCACTGCAGAGCCATAAGCGGGCTAAATGGTTTTTAGACCATAAAATGCCGTTTATTGCAAGATATATAAGCCAGCGCAGTGCGCACAAAACAGGAATTGAAATTCATCCCGGTGCTACAATCGGCAGGAGGGTATGTATTGACCACGGTAACGGTATTGTTATCGGCGAAACAACTGAAATAGGTGACGATGTTATGATTTACCAGGGTGTTACACTTGGCGGAACGGGTAAAGATGTCGGCAAGCGCCATCCCACTATTGAAAGCGGAGTAATGATAGGCTCGGGTGCTAAGGTCCTCGGCCCAATTACCATTGGCAGAAATGCAAAAGTTGCCGCCGGTGCAGTTGTGGTTAAAGATGTTGAACCTAATTGTACTGTTGTAGGTGTTCCGGGTGAGGTTGTAAGAATTGACGGTGAAAGAGTTGATGACCTCGACCAAATCAACATTCCTGACCCACTTATGAATTTAATTAAAGAAAACCAAGCTGAGATTAACAGCCTAAAAGAAGAAGTAAAAGAATTAAAGGAGAAGTTAAAATGAGAATTTTTAACACAATGACTCGTCAAAAAGAAGAATTCATACCAAATAACCCGGACGAAGTTAAAATTTATGCTTGCGGTCCTACTGTTTATAACTATATTCATATCGGTAATGCAAGGCCGCTTTGTGTTTTTGATGTATTAAGAAGATATTTAGAGTACAAGGGTTACAATGTAAAATTTGTGCAAAACTTTACTGATGTTGATGATAAAATTATCAAGCGTGCAAATGAAGAGGGTATAACTTTTGAGGAAGTTTCAAAAAAGTACATTGAAGAATTTTGGATTGATGCAAACGGTTTAAATTTCAAAAAAGCATCTGTTCACCCAAAAGCAACGGAAAATATTGATGAAATTATCAATATTATTAAAACTCTTGAAGAAAAAGGATATGCATATGCCGTTGACGGTGATGTATATTTCAGAACTCTTAAATTTAAAGAATACGGTAAACTCAGCCACCAGCCTATCGAAGATTTGCAATCAGGCGCAAGAATTGCAATTGGTGAAAAGAAAGAAAATCCTCTTGATTTTGCACTTTGGAAAGCTGCAAAAGAGGGTGAACCTTATTGGGATTCTCCTTGGGGCAAAGGCAGACCGGGCTGGCATATTGAATGTTCTGCAATGAATAAAAGATTTTTAGGCGACACAATTGACATTCACTGCGGCGGTCAAGACCTTATTTTCCCACACCACGAAAACGAAATAGCACAAAGCGAATGTGCTAACGGCTGCACATTTTCAAAATATTGGATGCATAACGGCTATATCAATGTTGATAATATAAAAATGAGTAAATCTCTCGGTAACTTCAAAACAGTTCGTGAAATTGCAAATGTTTACGGATATGAAGTAATCCGATATTTCCTTATTTCATCACATTACCGTTCACCTATCAATTACAGCCTTGAAATCATTGAACAGTGCAAGAGTGCACTTGAAAGGCTTTATACTTGCCGAGAGAGCCTTGATTTTGCCCTTAAAAACGCGAAAGACATTCCGGATGATGAAGAACTTATCAAAAAACTTAACAGCCACAGAGAACAGTTTATAACCGCAATGGATGATGACCTTAATACAGCAGACGGTATTGCCGCTGTGTTTGAACTTGTTAAGGATATTAACACATCAATTCTTGATAAAGAAGTATCAAAAAATGTTTGCCAAACAGCCGCTGCTGTTTTTGATGAATTATGTGATGTTCTCGGCATTCTTTACAATAGAAAAAACAACGATGTTGATTCAGACATTGAAGCACTTATTGAAGAACGCCAGCAGGCAAGAGCAAATAAGGACTGGGCAACAGCAGACAGAATTCGTGATGAACTCAAAGCAAAAGGTATTATCTTAAAAGATACACCGCAGGGTGTTACTTGGACTAAAGAATAATATAAATAAAGAGCAGGAACTTTTGTTTTCCTGCTCTTTTTAAAACAATAGGAGTAATTATGGTAGATAAAAGAAGATTTAAGGATGTCGAAGTATCGCTTTTAGGCTTAGGGACTATGCGACTTCCGTGTGAAACCGAGCAAAAAAGAGAGTCAAACCCTAATATTGATTATGAAAAGGCTCAAAAACTCGTTGACTTAGCTTATAAAAACGGCGTTAATTATTATGATACCGCATATATGTATCACTGCGGTAAAAGCGAAAAGTTCATAGGCCATGCGTTAAAAAAATATCCGCGAAATACATATTTCATTGCCGATAAACTTCCTATTTGGATGTGCGATACAAAAGAGGATATGCAGCGTATATTTGCAAATCAACTTGAAAGAACAGGTATGGAATATTTTGATTTCTATCTTCTTCATTCACTTGATAAAGAAAATTTTGAAAAATGTGAAAAATTAGGTGCATATGACTTTATTAAGCAGAAACAAAAAGAGGGAAAAATAAAATATATCGGTTTTTCATTTCACGGAACAGTTGATGATTTAAGACATATAGTTTCGGCTCACGATTGGGATTTTGCACAAATTCAAATGAACTATCTTGATTGGGAAAACCAAAATGCAAAGATGCAATACCAAATACTTGAAGATGCAAACATTCCTACAATTGTAATGGAGCCTGTAAGGGGCGGTAAGCTTGCTTTAGTTAATAGCGAGATAAAAGGTATATTCAAAAGCAAAAAGCCTGATATGAGCGTAGCATCCTGGGCTATGGGCTTTGTTGCAAGCCATAAAAATATAATTTCAATTTTAAGCGGAATGAACAGCGAAGAACAGATGCTTGATAATCTGTCAACTTTAACCGATTTCAAAGCATTTGGTGATGATGAATATTCAACTTGCTTTAAAGCGGCATCAATACTTAATAAAAGTGAGGTTATAGGATGCACCGGCTGTGACTATTGCCAGCCTTGCCCTAAAGGCATAAAAATAAGTTCCTTTTTTTCACTTTACAACAGTGTTGTTTCAGGTGATGTTAACATTCAGCAGGGTAGAGAAGTATATGATTCATTTGCTGTTAATCCTACTGCTTGCGCCTGGTGCAATAAATGCAAAAATCATTGCCCGCAATCTATAAGCGTACCCGATGTATTAGAGGGCAAGGTGGTCAAACTTTTTATGCAGTAAATTGATTATCGTTAAATTCAAAACAACTTTATATTGTCAATATCGCAATATGTATTGATAACGTCTTAATACTATGCTATTATTTATATAATAAATATATTAGGGGAGTTTGTATGAAAAAAAGACTGAGCATTTTACTGTCACTTGTAATTGTTTTATCTATATGTGCACCGATTACAAGCGTTATGGCAGAAGAAGCAAGAAAGCAAAGTGTATTAAAAACAGGCAAAGAAATTGCCGCACTGTGCAATAAATATGACAATTACAATGAATTAGACAGTACAGATGAACAAACTATCAATACAAGACTGATAGTTAAGTCCGATGATAAAATTGAACAATATGATGCTATCGATAGTGTTTATGGCTTCGGCTATGTTTTTTTGCAATATGCTGATGAAAATAATGCTGAAAAGGCACTTCATAATTATGAGAATTCAGGATATATTGTATCTTATGACTCATTGGCAAACTGCACAGATTCAGCTAACCATCAGGAATGGGGAGATAATTGGTCGTATGAAAGAGTTGATTCAGATTCTGCTCTTGATTATTATAAATTAAAAGCAAAGCCTACCATAAATATTGCTGTTGTTGATAGTGGTATCAATTATAATCACGAATTATTTAAAAACAGAATTACTCGTACAAAATTTAATTCCAGTGCCTCAGGTGAAGCAAATAATGAAATAGATGATTATGGACACGGAACAGAAGTTGCGGGCGTTATTGCAAATAGTACCCCAAGCAATGTTAAAATATCCTCATATAAAGTTATGGATAGCAAAGGTTATGGCAGTTCGTCTACTATTGTTGCAGCTTGCAGTTATATAGAGGAATTAAATAATAAACCTGATATTATTAACTTTTCGCTCGGCTTAAAAACCGGTGTTATTATTGAATCTGTTATAGATGAACTTGTTAATCAAGGAATAACTGTTGTTGCTGCTGCAGGAAATGATAATCGTGAAGTGTTTGAAGCACCCGGGAAGTGCGAAAGTGCTATAACAGTAGCAGCATTTGATTATTATAACAAACCTTGCTCTTTTACAAATTATGGTCAAGTAGTTGATATTTCTGCACCCGGTGAATATATCTACACAGCAGATATGTCAAAAAAAAATGCTTATACCTTTTCTCTTGGCACATCCCTTGCTACACCATTCGTATCTGCGGCCGCCGCTTATGTACTTATGGAAAACAGAAAATACACACCTCAGCAAGTTAAACAGGAACTCATTGACACGGCAATGCCATTTAAGAAAAGTAGCTGTTTCAATCTTTATGGTGCTGGTATGGTTAATTTTTCAAATATCATAAACGGCTCAAGATGTAAAGATGTAACAACAAATTATCAGAGTGGAGTTTATCGTGATGATATAAGTGTTGAATTAAAATGTGCTAATACTCTTGTTGATATTTACTACACAACCGACGGCACTCTTCCGACAAAAGAAAGAGGTACAAAGTATACTGAGCCTATTGCAGTTACAGATTCAACAAGAATTATTGCAGCAGCTTTTGCAAGAGCAGGTACATCTATGCACAGTAAATTCACTTCACTTGATTACTATATTCTGAAAAATAATGAACCTGAATACATTGTTGACAGAAACGGTTCAATATTGAATTATCTTGGCAGTGATACAGATTTAGTTGTTCCTGATAGTATAAATGGAATTCAACCAACATCAATCAGCCAAAAGTGCTTTTGGAATCAAAATATCAACAGTATTAAATTACCTGATTCGGTAACAGATATTGAAAAATATGCTTTCTATGGCACTGAATTAAGTTCAATAGAAGGAAATAATGTTGAAAATATAAATGAGTGCAGTTTTTATGAATGCGAAAAGTTATCTAACATTAAATTTCCTGAATTAAGATATATTGGAAAGCAATCACTTTATGGTTGTAATACACTTTCAAATATTGATTTATCAAACGTAAAAGAAATAGGCAGTGAGGCTCTTTACGGCTGTAAATCATTACCAAAACAACCTGATTTTTCATCAGTAGATTGGGTTGCTGAAAAAGGATTAGCAGGAACATATTTCAGCACAATACATCTTCCTAATTGCACAAGAGCAGATGATAATGCATTTGACGGCTGCACAGCTGAAGAAATTGTACTTAATAAAGCAAAATCAATTGGAAGCAATGCATTTAATAACTGTAAAAATCTTAAAGTGCTTTATGTTCCAAATGCGCAAGACTTAAGCGGACGCTTTAACGGTTGCAGTAATCTAAATATGATTTTTGCACCAAAGGCAACTTATATAACATTATCTATTCCAAATAACACAACAATCTATTGCAGTGATAAACTGACAGGAGTTGATTTCTTCGATGATTACAAGGACTATAAATATACCTTTATAAGTCCCGAGTACACACCGGGACTTAACGAAGCCGATAGGGATGGCTATACAGATAGATTCATTCGTGTTGAAAGTGATAAATTTGCTCAAAGCAAAGGCGGACAAATACGAACAAGAGATAATGGCTTGCGTTTTGGTTTTGAATTTGATGAAAATAACATAGCCTTTGATTTCAAAAAATACGCAGAAAGTATTGATTACGGCTTTGTTTATACCTTTGATTCATATGAAAACAAAAACGATTTTCAAAAAAATTATTATTTAAGAGCAAACAGAAACAATGTTTTTGTAAAATCTGCAAATAAAAGAAATGTTGAAGGAACTGTTTCAACATATAATGCAGTATTTACAGGAATAACAAAGGATCATTACAATAACGAAATCACTGCAAGAGCCTATGTTTGTATTGACGGAATGTACTTCTATTCACCTGTTATTACACGAAGCTACAGCAGTGCCTCAAATGCCGATGATTATGTTGGAATTGAAGAAGCTGATAATGATATAGTATTTGTTCATGAGCATTCGTTTGTAAAGTCCTTAATTGCACCGAAATGTGAAGAAAAGGGTTATACACTGTATAAATGTGCAAAATGCAATGAAAGCTATACTGAAAATTATATCGACGCATTAGGTCATAATTATAAATTTGTAAGTGCAGATAATTCCGAGCTTACTTATAAATGCTCCGATTGCAATTCTACTGTAACTAAAACAAAAAGCGAATTACCTATATTTATTGATTATGTAAATAGTAAGGTAGTGCTAGGTAATGACAATATGTATCTTGATTTGAATAATGACGGATATATAAATGCAAAGGACTATGCATTACTTAATAAAATTTCAAATTAAAAATAGGCATAACAAAACCCTCCTGAATCAATCAGGAGGGTTAGTTTTATTTTTCTATATGAAGTATTTTTTCGGCGTTTTCAACCTCTTCTTTTGTAGGCGGCTTATAGCCTTCGAGAGGATATTTGATACCGAGGTTTTCCCATTTGAAAATACCTAAGGTGTGGTAGGGAAGTATTTCAACCTTTTTAACCGTTTTAAGTGACGAAATAAAACTATAAAGATTATTAAGCTCGTTATCATCATTGGTCAAATTAGGAACGAGAACTCTTCTTATCCACATATCCTTGCCGATATCCGATAGGTACTTAGCCATATCAAGTATATTTTCATTAGTTCTGCCTGTAAGCTCTTTATGCTTTTCAGTATCAGTTTGCTTTAAATCAAGCATAACAAGGTCAGTATACTTCATAAGCTCATTGAATTTGGAGAAGAAAGGCTCTTCTCTTGTAAAAGCAGAGCCGGAGGAGTCAAGTGTGGTGTGAACACCTTTTTCTTTTGCAAGCTTGAAAAATTCAGTTACAAAATCAATTTGAAGGAGAGGTTCACCGCCGCTTACTGTGATTCCGCCGTTTGGCTTTCCGTTTTTTCTCCAATAATTCTTATACTTATATGCCTTGTTGAATGCATCCTTTGCCGAAACGGTAAATTTCGCATCATCAAAGCTCCAAGTTTCAGGGTTGTGGCAATATTTGCAACGCATATTGCAACCTTGCAAAAAAAGTACATATCTGACACCCGGTCCGTCAACAAGACCAAAAGTTTCAATGCTGTGAATTTTACCGTCCAATTTCAACAAATCCTTTATAAGTTAATAATTACATTCTGTCGTGGCAGGTTCTTGAAATAACGTCCATCTGCTGTTCCTTAGTAAGGTCAATGAACTTAACTGCATAACCTGATACACGAATTGTGAAGTTTTGATATTCTTCTTTTTCAGGATGTTCCATAGCATCGATAAGCTTTTCAGTACCGAATACGTTTACGTTAAGGTGGTGAGCACCCTGGTCAAAGTAACCATCCATAACCTGAACAAGATTGTTCTTCTTCTCTTCTTCTGAATGACCGAGAGCACCCGGGTTGATTGTCTGAGTATTTGAAATACCGTCAAGAGCCCATTCGTATGGAAGCTTTGCTACTGAGTTAAGAGAAGCAAGAAGACCGCTCTGTTCTGCACCATATGATGGGTTAGCACCTGGTGAAAGAGGAGCGCCTGCCTTACGGCCGTCCGGCATTGTACCTGTTGCCTTACCATAAACAACATTTGATGTGATAGTAAGGATAGAAGTTGTAGGCTCTGAATTACGATATGTGTGATGCTTCTTAATCTTGTCAAGGAAAGTCTTAAGAAGCCATACTGCGATTTCGTCAGCTCTGTCATCATCATTACCATAACGAGGGAAGTCGCCTTCTGTTTCGTAATCAACAACAACACCGTCTTCGTTTCTGATTGTCTTAACTTTAGCGTACTTAATAGCACTGAGTGAATCAACAACGTGTGAGAAACCTGCAATACCTGTTGCAAATGTTCTTCTTACATCTGTATCAATAAGTGCCATTTCAGCAGCTTCATAATAGTATTTATCATGCATAAACTGAATGAGGTTAAGAACATTAACATAAAGACCTGCAAGCCAATCCATCATTCTGTCATATGCTTCGATTACTTCGTCATAATCGAGGTATTCTGATGTAATAGGTCTGTACTTAGGACCAACCTGCTCAAATGTCTTAGCGTCAACACCACCGTTGATAGCGTAAAGAAGGCACTTAGCAAGGTTAGCTCTTGCACCGAAGAACTGCATTTCTTTACCTGTCTGTGTTGCAGATACGCAGCAGCAAATTGAGTAGTCATCGCCCCATACCGGCTTCATAACATCATCGTTTTCATACTGAATTGAACTTGTTCTGATAGAAATATCAGCAGCATACTTCTTAAATGTGTCAGGAAGTGCTGATGAATAAAGAACTGTAAGGTTAGGTTCAGGTGAAGGGCCCATATTTTCAAGAGTATGAAGGAATCTAAAGTCATTCTTTGTAACCATTGAACGACCGTCAACACCGATACCTGCAACTTCAAGAGTAGCCCAAACAGGGTCACCAGAGAAGAGCTGATTGTATGATGGGATTCTTGCAAACTTAACCATTCTGAATTTCATTACAAGATGATCTATAAGTTCCTGAGCTTCAGCTTCGGTAATTTTACCGGCTTCAAGGTCTCTTTGAATATAAATATCAAGGAAAGTTGAAATTCTGCCGACACTCATTGCAGCACCGTTTTGAGTTTTGATAGCAGCAAGGTAACCGAAGTATAACCACTGAACTGCTTCTTTAGCGTCTTTAGCAGGCTTAGAAATATCAAAACCATAGCTTTCAGCCATCTTCTTCATTTGAGCAAGTGCCTTATACTGCATTGTGATTTCTTCTCTGAGACGGATAACATCGTCAGTCATAGTACCGTCACCGCAGTTAGCAAAGTCATGCTTCTTTTCTTCCATAAGGAAGTCGATACCGTAAAGAGCAACTCTTCTGTAATCGCCTACAATACGACCACGGCCGTAAGTGTCAGGAAGACCTGTGATAATCTTATTGTGACGAGCCTTAAGCATTTCAGGAGTGTAAGCATCAAATACGCCCTGATTATGAGTCTTGCAATATTCAGTAAAAATCTTATGAAGTTCAGGATCAGGCTCATAACCGTATGTTGAGCAAGCCTGTTCAGCCATCTTAATACCGCCGAATGGCATAAATGCTCTCTTAAGAGGCTTATCTGTCTGTAAACCTACTACTTTTTCTAAGTCCTTATCAGCTTCGCTGATGTAACCCGGACCGTAAGCGGTGATACCTGAAACTACCTTTGTTTCCATATCAAGTACGCCGCCCTTAGCACGCTCTTCCTTCTGAAGACCCTGAAGAATACCCCAAAGCTTGTTTGTAGCATCAGTAGGACCTGCAAGGAAAGATTCGTCGCCGTCATAGACTGTGTAGTTCTTCTGAATGAAGTCACGAACATTAACTTCTTCTTTCCAGAGAGAGCCTTCAAAGCCTTCCCATTGTTCGAAATCTACCATGATTATTCCTCCTTAATAGAATAATTTATTATTTAATGGATTTTTTCTTTTCCGTTAATGAATTTTAACATAATAATTATAATAATAGTAATATAAATTTTTGTATATAACATATCAATTATGATATGTTATTATCGACATATGTCAATTATTGGATACTTTGTTAAATTTGTATCATATATTTGTTAAATAAAAAATTATTTTAGTATAATATTTGGAAACAGGCACAATAATCAATTATTGTCTATTAAATATTTACAGTTTATTCATATTTGTTTTTGTAAAAAAACGGTAAAAATACAGATTTAATCTGCATTTTCACCGTTTTCAAGTGCATATTTAATTTCAAATATATTTTCAATGAATTTCTTTTCAAATTCGGAAAGAGAATAATTTTTAGGATAAATAAGAATATCAACAAAAGATTGCTTATTATCAATACATTTTTTCATTATGAGTTTATGATTATCAAGCAGTGTCTGCGGAATAGGGGTTGCCCACATATATGTTTTTGCAAGGCGGGATAAAATATCAAATTGGCTGCCTCTTTCCTGTATTAAAATCTTGCTGGATGAATCATATGAAGGAGTGAGTTTCTTTATTTCTTCTTTAGATATAAACGGAACATACTCATCATCGTGCAATAATACGGAATATTCTTTTAAATCATTAAAGCAAAGTTTGTCTTTGCCGGCAAGCGGATGATTTTTTGAAAATACAACATTGCAATTAAAATTCCATATTTCCTTAAACTGCATTTGTTTTGAAGTAAGCATCTTTTTATATTTTGCTTCTAAATCTGCCGGAACTCTGATAATACCAAGATTGTAACCGTTCATCATTACATCATTTAAAATATCTGTATTATTACACTCCTTAAACGAAATATTAAATTTATTATTGTCAAAACATTTAATGGTATCACAAAAAGCAACAGAAATATACGAAGCGCGCGGAACAGCAAGTTTAACATTTATTTTTTCTTTATCATTATTATATAGAAATTGATTTAAATCATTAGTCTTTTTAATAATTTCCTCGGCTTTTTCAACAACTTTTTTGCCATTATCGGTTAAAGTAACACCTTGGGAATTTCTTATAAATAATGTTACGCCGTATTCTTTTTCAAATTCAATTACCGTGC
>ENA-OPNV01000942-OPNV01000942.1-human-gut-metagenome-genome-assembly--contig:-NODE-942-length-14485-cov-2.563617_pt1 | contig 14485 bp, 9 predicted proteins | sample MGYA00241542_ERZ501781 | MGnify/ENA primary metagenome ERZ501781 (study PRJEB25962, sample SAMEA2042609) | human gut metagenome | biome: human gut; feature: human-associated habitat; material: faeces...
TCCGAGAAACGCACGTTTCGTGATGAAATACAAAAATGCGAAAGGTACTCAAGAGGCTCAGGATGCTAACGAGGATTATTTTGCACTGGTGAACGAACGTCCGTATTTGAAATTGACCGAATGGAGCGTGAACGATATTCAGAGTAATCCGGAAGATCTCGGTTTGAGCGGATCACCGACCAAGGTAAAGAATATCGAGAGTGTGGTGTTCCAAGCGAAAGAGGCTAAAGTACTTTCCGGTACGGATGCTGAATTGGATGCCATGATGAAAGAGTTGATAACTAACCATACAATCGGGTAATTTTAGATTTTAAATTGTAAGTTTTAAATTGAAAACTTCTGAAACGAGGCAATTGGAATTTACAAAATCTAAAATCTAAAATCTAAAATTTTAAATGATATGAACAGTGTATTTGTATATTGCGAAATAGAAGAGGGTACGGTTGCTGACGTGAGTCTCGAATTATTGACCAAAGGACGTGCCCTTGCAACAAAACTTGGCGTGAAGCTGGAAGCTATCGCTTTGGGCGAAGGACTGAAAGATGTTGAAAAACAAGTATTCCCTTATGGAGTGGACGTACTTTGGGTAGGTGACGATGCTCGTCTGGCTCCTTACACGACGTTACCCCACACGAAGATGTTGGTACGTTTGTTTGACGCTGAGAAACCGCAAGTGGCTTTGATGGGAGCAACCAGTGTGGGACGTGATTTAGGTCCTCGTGTGTCCTCTGCATTACATAGCGGTTTGACGGCTGACTGTACGAGTCTTGAAATCGGTGAATATACCGATGCCAAGAGCGGAAAGAAATACGAGAATTTGTTATACCAAATTCGTCCGGCATTCGGAGGAAATATCGTGGCCACGATCGTGAACCCGGAATGTCGTCCGCAGATGGCTACGGTTCGCGAAGGTGTGATGAAGAAAGAAATCCTCTCCCCGACTTATCAGGGAGAAGTGATCCGCCACGACGTGAAGAAATACGTTGCCGACACGGATTATGTAGTGAAGGTAATCGAACGCCATGTGGAAAAAGCCAAGAACAACCTGAAAGGTTCTCCGATTATCGTAGCCGGCGGTTACGGTGTAGGTTCGAAAGAAAACTTCGACTTGCTGTTCGACCTAGCTAAAGAACTTCATGCTGAAGTAGGTGCCAGCCGTGCCGCTGTGGATGCAGGTTATGCAGAGCACGACCGTCAGATTGGACAGACAGGTGTCACGGTTCGTCCAAAACTTTACATTGCCTGCGGTATCTCCGGACAGATTCAGCATATCGCCGGTATGCAGGAAAGTGGTATCATCATCTCTATCAACAACGACCCGGACGCTCCGATCAACACGATTGCCGATTATGTAATCAACGGAACGATTGAAGAAGTTGTACCGAAGATGATTAAGTATTATAAACAAAATAGTAAGTAAGGAACAATGGCTAATTATTATACAGACATACCGGAACTCAAATATCACTTGAACAATCCGATGATGAAGCGTATTTGCGAACTGAAAGAACGCAATTACAGAGATAAAGATGAATTCGATTATGCTCCGCTGGACTTCGAAGATGCCGTAGACTCTTACGACAAAGTACTGGAGATCACAGGAGAAATCACAGGAGAAATCATTGCTGCCAACGCAGAAGGCGTTGACGAAGAAGGTCCTCACTGCGCCAACGGACGTGTAGAATATGCTTCGGGTACGAAACAGAACCTCGACGCCATGGTGAAAGCCGGCTTGAACGGTATGACCATGCCCCGTCAGTTCGGTGGACTGAACTTCCCGATTACTCCGTACACCATGTGTGCAGAAATCGTAGCGGCTGCTGATGCCGGTTTCGGCAACATCTGGTCATTGCAGGACTGCATCGAAACATTATACGAATTCGGTAATGCCGACCAACACAGCCGTTTCATCCCTCGCATCTGCCAAGGCGAAACAATGTCTATGGACTTGACGGAACCGGATGCAGGCTCCGACCTTCAGTCGGTCATGCTGAAAGCGACTTACAGCGAAAAAGACGGCTGCTGGTTGCTGAACGGTGTAAAACGCTTCATTACTAACGGTGACGCGGATATCCACCTCGTACTGGCACGTTCGGAAGAAGGAACCAGAGACGGTCGCGGTTTGTCTATGTTCATCTATGACAAGCGTCAGGGGGGAGTTAATGTCCGTCGTATCGAAAACAAACTAGGTATCCACGGTTCTCCTACTTGCGAACTGGTATACAAGAATGCAAAAGCTGAACTTTGCGGTGACCGTAAGCTTGGCTTGATTAAATATGTAATGGCGTTGATGAACGGTGCCCGTCTGGGTATTGCCGCACAATCGGTAGGATTGAGCCAAGCTGCTTACAACGAAGGATTGGCTTATGCCAAAGACCGCAAACAGTTCGGAAAGGCAATTATCGAATTCCCGGCTGTTTATGATATGCTTGCCATCATGAAGGGTAAGTTGGATGCAGGACGTGCACTGCTGTATCAAACAGCACGCTACGTAGACATCTACAAAGCACTGGATGACATCGCCCGCGAACGTAAACTGACTCCGGAAGAACGTCAAGAACAGAAGAAATACGCCAAACTGGCCGACAGCTTCACTCCGCTTGCCAAAGGTATGAACTCCGAATATGCCAACCAGAATGCTTACGACTGTATACAGATACATGGTGGCTCGGGCTTCATGATGGAATATGCTTGCCAACGCATCTACCGCGACGCACGTATCACCAGTATCTACGAAGGTACAACTCAGTTGCAGACCGTAGCCGCTATCCGTTACGTAACGAATGGCTCTTACATCGCTACTATACGCGAGTTCGAGGCTATCCCCTGCTCACCGGAAATGGAACCGCTGATGTCTCGTCTGAAAAAAATGGCAGATAAGTTCGAAGCAAGTACCAACGCAGTGAAAGAAGCACAAGATCAGGAACTGCTCGACTTCACAGCCCGCAGATTAATGGAAATGGCTGCCGACATCATCATGTCTCACCTGCTGATTCAGGATGCAAGCAGATCTTCCGAACTGTTCTCTAAATCTGCACACGTATATCTGAACTATGCGGAAGCAGAAGTGGAAAAACATGCTAACTTTATCAGCAACTTCGATAAAGAAGACTTGGCTTTCTATAAGAAGTAACAGAATATTATACAACGCAAGGGCTGGATTTGCCTGCCCGAATATGATAATCTTTACGTATTCGGGCGGACAAATCCGGCCCTTTCTGTTTGATATCCCCTCCCCTTCGTTCGAACCGGCTATGTCTCACCCAATTAAGTTTCTCTATATCTATAAAAATATAGCCCACTTATTTCTACTTTTTCTCATTATTATTCCATACATTTGTCTGTCAGGAAATAGGCAATCATTTACAACAATTAAAAGAGAATAATATGGCATTTAGACTCAGGCCTTTACATGAGGACACACTACAATTTGCTGGCTTATCAAACACACAAATTCTGATTTTAGCCCTTGAAGCTTCTCAAAAGTTAGAATGGAATATTGAAGAACTCACTCTTGAAGGTGTCCGTTTTGATGTCCCTATGAGTATAAAATCCCATGGAGAGGAAATTACAGTCTCTATTCAGGAAGGAAGTGACGGAGAAATATCTGTTCGCAGTCAAAGCATTGCCATGCAACTGGTAGACTATGGCAAGAACAGAAAAAACATCCAAAGTTTGCAGAAGGCAATGGAAGAAATAAAATCAACTCTTTCTCCGGAAGAATTAGAGCAAAAAGCCAAAAAACTGGAAGATGATTTTAACCGGCCGTTGACCGAGGAAGAAGAAGCATATCTCAAAGAAATAGAAAAGAAATCATCCTTTATCAGTTTCTTCATTCCCCGGAAAGGATTTATAGCGACTCCTATCCTAATGGACCTTAATCTTCTGATCTTTATCTTAATGGTGGCTTTCGGAGTGGGAATCCTGGAACCTTCCACACTGGCCTTACTGAAATGGGGGGCTGATTTTGGACCGCTAACCCTTACCGGAGATTGGTGGCGCGCCATAACCTGCAACTTCATACATATCGGCGCTTTCCACTTGCTGATGAATATGTATGCTTTCATGTATATCGGACTTTGGTTGGAGGACCTGATAGGAACGCGGCGTATGTTCATCTCCTATCTGCTCACCGGGGTTTGTTCGGCAGCCTTCAGTCTTTATATGCACGCCGAAACAATCAGTGCCGGAGCTTCAGGAGCGATCTTCGGACTTTACGGCATCTTTCTGGCTTTCCTCCTTTTTCACCACATCCCGAGAGCACAACGGAAAGCATTATTAATTAGTATCCTTCTTTTCGTAGGCTACAATCTGGTATATGGCATGAAAGCAGGAATCGATAATGCCGCACATATCGGTGGATTGCTCAGTGGTTTTCTTTTGGGAATCATTTATGTAATCAGTTACAGATTTGAGAAGAAGGATGCACAAAGAACTATTTCTATTGTAGGGGAACTGGGGATCTTCGGAATCTTCCTGTTCAGTTTCCTCGGACTTTGCCAGAACATCCCTTCAACATATCGGGAAATACGTAAGGAATGGGAAAGCGGAATCGTGGAAGCTTATCTTAACGGTGAACTGGAAGAGGAAAATGACAACCAGCCTGCAACGAATACGCCAAGCAAGTCGTCCACCCTGCAAATGCCACCTTATACCCCTGTCGGCAACAATGACACATGGCTTTCTTTCTATGATGCAACAACAAATTTCAGTTGCCAATATCCTACAAACTGGCATAAGATAACAGGTGCGCGAGGACTGACTCCCACTGCGGAACCTCCTTTTCTAATGCTCGTCAATGGAGGAAACCAATTAACTGCCGTCGCGCTTACCTATGACACACGGAAAGAGTTTGAACGCGTAAAAGAACTGACACTCCTGCTCCCGAGAAATGCAAATGGAGAGCCTTCGGAGGATTATAAACAAAGCAACGTAACGATCAACGGCCTGTCTATGACACAGACCTCGAATCCATTGCATATCGGAGCTCCCGATGAGCCAGGGCATGACGTACAGCAAATTGCATTACGTTATTTCCAGGAAGATCAACTAAGAGTCTTTTCCATAGTAATGCTTGTCTACGACAAGGAAGCACAAGCAGACTTGGAAGCTATTGTATCAAGCATTCAAATAACCAAATAAAGTAAACAATGAGAGTATACATTCAAGTAAAACAACTGGGAAAGCGAAAGTGCTGCATTGAAAAGCTGCCCGTCGACTTTTCTGTTCCTCCCACCAATGTGCAGGAGTTGATTGCAAGTATTGTCAGCTGGCAAGTAAGCGAATATAACGATCGCATGCAACAGAGTGAAGTATTGCAATATCTCACTCGGGAAGAAGTTGAGGACAAGGCTGCCTCCGGAAAGGTAGGCTTCGAAGTAAACTATAACGGCAGACCGGCCGCAGAAACTGAAGCAATCGTCAATGCGCTGCAATCTTATGAGGACGGAATTTTCCGTATCTTTATAGATGACACGGAAGCAGGCGGGCTTTCTTCTCCTGTTGTATTAAAAGAAGAAACTACACTGACCTTTATCCGACTGACTATGCTATCGGGAAGATTATGGTAAGTATCTATAATAACCCCAAAAAAACAGATAATCATGAGAATCATTTACAATGAAGATTTGAATAAACGAATCATCCCGTATGTGGACAAATTAATAAAGAATAAAAAAAAGCTGGATAAAGAAACGGCTGTTCTCTTCGATGTATTCATTCAATATCTTGATATGGATACCCGTTACGGGACGTATGGCGAGCAATTGGAGCCTTGTATCACCGAAATCATCCGAGAGGAAAGTATCAGGAATGTCGCCCATCTTTTTGACGGAAAACTAAATAAACTACTTCTCTACTTATTGGGGGACGAATATGCCGGGCTGTTTCATACTTACTTGAAAATCAAGGCCCGTTGCCCGTATACTTGTGGGTATTCACGACGTTCACAACGTTCGGTTGACCCGACCCTGCATCTCAACCATGTGACAGATGCACTGACCCAGTTTCTGAAACTACGTGCAACCGGGTTTAACGAACAGGCCATACTCAACGGAGGAAGAACACCGGAAGAAATAGAAACAATCAAAGACGCTATGAGTTGCCAGAGTTGGATGGCTGCCCAAATAGCGGAAGGAAATGCCACCGTCATTGAGTACTTGCAAAACGTGCTGACCAGCGAAAACAATGCCAACCGTCTGAATCAGGGACACCTTCAAGCTATCGCTGCCAGCGGATACCGTCCGTTGCTCGAACTGGAAGGGAAGTTATTGTTGGCTGCCAAACTGCAAGAAGGACTCCGGCAAGCTATCGTAGAGACAATGGACGAAGGCTGTCCCGAAAGCTACCTCTACCTATTTTCCATTATCTACGACAACGGACTTCAACGCTTTGCTTCCGTGAAACGCGGCATAGCAGTCAGTACAGGTATCGGCGAACAGGACAGCAGTGACCGTATCACCAATAAATATGTAGAACTCATCCGGCATTTCCTGAATAATCAAGAGGACGCCCGCGAGGCTCTCCAAAGCAAAGACACAACCAAGCTTTACCTGGCATTATGGAGTATCGGATTCTATAATACGGAAGACATTCAGGCACTTATACCGCAAATCATCAAAGAAGGTGCTAAATATCAGGTAGAAACTCTCCTCTATTTCCTGCGTTGCACGCAATATACAGGGATGAACCATCGCATCAGCAAAGAAGCGCTGGAAGTATGGCACAACGAACCTTCGGTGGTTGCATCCATTCTTCCTCTCTATATGAACGGGATCCATCTCAGCCGGTACGGCAATTATCAAGAAGGTCCGCAACTTATCGACTACTTCGAAACAAAAGAAGAAGCGGTCCGCCACTATGAATACCTGAAACAAGTCTATCAGTCAATCTCTGCCAAAGAGACTTACTCTCCGTACATATTCTTCTGGGAAAGTGCATTCCTCACCCGTTCGGACATTGTACTCAAAATGGCATACATCACCTGGATGCTGCATGACTCGGCATTAAGGGACGATCTCTGTGCTTATCTGCCTACTCTGGAAACTTATATGAGAGCAGGATATATCGGCATTGTACTGAATCCTCCCACCAGCCAATTACAAGAAGAATACGTACTTCAATCACTCGGTGACCGTTCGGTAGATGTACGCGACGAAGCTTATAAAGTATTGTCCGATATGACTTTATCACCCGAACAGAACCTGAAGGTAGAGGAATTGTTACGATTCAAATACAGCGAGATGCGTATTAACGCTATCAATCTGCTGATGAAACAGCCGAAAGAACAACTGGCAGACAGTATCCGCCGCTTACTGACAGATAAGGTATTGGAACGCCGTCTGGCCGGTCTGGATATGATGAAGACTATCCATAATACAGAATTTCTACAGGATATCTATCAGGAACTTCTTCCTGTTGTCAAAGAAATCCGAAAACCGAACGCCAAGGAAAAGGTATTGATAGAGTCTCTGATTGGCGACGGAACGGAAAAGACAGTCACACAGCACTACACGAAAGAGAACGGTTTCGGACTGTACGACCCTGCCCTGGAAGTCAACCTGCCGGAAATCACTCCGGACAAAGGATTCAATGTGAGAAAAACATTTGAACTTATCTGCTTCGGAAGGGCAAAGCTCATCTTCAAGAAGCTGAATAAATACATTGAAACATATAAGAACGCGGAGTTTAAGAATAGCTACGGGGAAGCGTGCCTGATAGGCAATAGTGTCTTGATAAACTGGAGTAACTACGGAGGATTGAGCGGACTCGGACGTCCGGAACTTTGGAAAGCCTTCTATGAAGAAGAGATAGGCAGTTATGACAAATTACTGATGATGAGCTTCATGCTTGCATCGACAGGAACTCCCCAGGATGAAGACGATTATGACGAGGAAGATGAGGAAGACAGAAAAGCAGACCAGAAATCGGCCAATAGCTTCGATCCGCTTATCAACCGGATGTATACAGGTGTCGTCTATCGCGGGCTGCAAAAAGAACTCCGCAAGCTGACATATTACGATCAGATTAACGATATCATCGAAGCACTGGCTCATGAATACAGGGATGAAGCTGCCTATCAACAGTTATCCGTCAATATGCTTCTCCAATTATTGCCATTGCTGAATACAGAAAACATTTTCCGTCAATATACCAACAAGCACGCATGGCTCAGGGATAAAATGGAATACGGAAAGAAACAAATCGTTTACCCGATACACAACAACAAGTTTGTGAACTTCTGGCTCGAAATACCTCAAAAGCCGATCAGCGATGATCTGTTCGTCCGCTACTTCACCGTACGCTACCAGCTCTACAAGCTCACCAATTACATGGAGCATACACCCGAACTGGAAGAAACGGACTCTTACCTCCAGGCTACGGACTTCGCCCGAGCATGGATGCTGGGATTAATTCCGGCCGAAGAAGTTTACCGGGAAATGATGGGACGTGTCAACTCCCCCAGCCGCGTAGAGGCTATCACAAAAGTATTGAATGACAATTTCCGTTTCAGTAAAGAGAAAGAAAGGTATGCCGATATCAAAGGAATCGACTTCTCTCTGTTCCGTTCACTGGCACAAAAGGTGGTCGACAGGATTCTGGAAATAGAATTGAAACGGGGAGATTCCGAAACGCAGGTAACCAGTCTTGCCGAAGAATTGTCTTATGTCTACGGAGCCAAAACGTTCATCGGCATCCTGCAGGCATTCGGCAAAGATACCTTCATTCGCGACAGCTATAACTGGAACAATACGAAACGCGGAGTATTGAGCAGCCTGCTCCACGCCTGCTATCCACTGCCGACAGACACCAGTGCCCAACTGAAAAAGCTTGCAAAACAGGCTGAAATCAGCAATGAACGACTGGTAGAAGCTGCCATGTTCGCCCCGCAATGGATAGAACTTACCGAGAAGGCGATCAATTGGAAGGGACTGACAAGCGCGGCTTATTATTTCCATGCCCATACCAATGAGACCTGCGATGACAAAAAGAAAGCGATTATCGCCCGCTATACCCCGATTGATGTGGAAGACCTCCGGGAAGGCGCATTTGATATTGACTGGTTCAAAGATGCATTCAAGACTATTGGCAAACAACGCTTTGAAGTAGTCTACAATGCCGCCAAATATATTTCATGCAGCAACAGCCACACCCGTGCCCGCAAGTTTGCCGATGCAACCAGCGGCACGGTAAAGGCGGCAGATGTAAAGAAGGAAATCATTGCCAAACGGAACAAGGATTTGTTGATGAGTTACGGACTGATCCCATTGGGACGCAAAGCAGACAAGGAATTGCTGGAACGTTACCAATACCTGCAAAAGTTCTTGAAAGAAAGCAAGGAATTCGGTGCACAAAGACAGGAAAGCGAAAAGAAAGCCGTCAGCATCGCACTGCAAAACCTTGCACGTAATTCCGGCTACGGAGACGTCACCCGCCTGACATGGAGCATGGAAACGGAGCTGATTAAAGAACTGCTCCCTTACCTGACTCCCAAAGAGATAGACGGTGTGGAAGTATACGTGCAAGTCAGCGAAGAAGGCAAGTCAGAGATCAAGCAGATCAAAGCGGGCAAAGAGCTCAACAGTATGCCCGCCAAACTGAAAAAACATCCGTATGTAGAAGAACTGAAAGCGGTGCATAAGAAGCTGAAAGACCAGTATACCCGTTCGCGCATTATGCTGGAGCAAGCAATGGAAGACTGTACCCGTTTTGAAGAAAGCGAGTTGCGCAAGCTGATGCAAAATCCCGTTATATGGCCGTTGCTGAAACATCTGGTCTTTATCTGTAACGGACAAACAGGTTTCTACACTGACGGATTGCTGGTGACGGCAAACGCCGTCTGCCTCCCGTTAAAAGCGAAAGACGAGTTACGCATCGCCCACCCCACCGACTTGTATGCAAGCGGCAACTGGCACGCATATCAGAAATTCCTGTTCGATAAAGCAATCCGCCAACCTTTCAAACAGGTGTTCCGCGAGCTCTACGTTCCTACTTCCGAAGAGGCGGAAGCAACACAATCCCGCCGCTACGCCGGCAACCAGATTCAACCGCAGAAAACAATTGCCGTACTGAAGGGACGTCGTTGGGTAGCCGACTATGAGGACGGACTTCAAAAGATCTATTACAAAGAGAATATCATTGCCAATATTTACGCAATGGCCGATTGGTTCTCGCCTGCCGACATCGAAGCTCCTACGTTGGAATATGTTTGTTTCTACAACCGGAAGGATTATAAGCCCATGAAGATTTCGGAGATTCCTCCCGTTGTGTTCTCCGAAGTAATGAGGGATGTAGACCTTGCCGTAAGCGTGGCGCACGCCGGAAGTGTAGATCCGGAAACCAGTCACTCTACGATCGAAATGCGTAGCGTATTGGTGGAACTGACAATGCCGTTGTTCCATTTCAACAATGTGAAGGTGGAAGGCAACTTTGTCCGTATCGAGGGCAAGCTGGGCAAGTACAACATTCACTTGGGAAGCGGTGTGATTCATCAGGAAGGAGGCGCACAGATTGCCGTTCTCCCGGTACATTCACAAAACCGCGGACGCTTGTTCCTGCCATTTGTGGATGAGGACCCGAAAACGGCTGAAATACTGACGAAGATTATCTTCTTTGCAGAAGACGACAAGATAAAAGATCCAAGTATATTAAATCAAATCAAGTAACAACCGATATGGCAGAAAATTTATCAATCAACGCGGGAAGCAAGGAGGAAAAGTATCGTGAACTACTCCCGCAGTTATACGCATTAATAAGTACGGAAACGGATTTCATAGCCAATCTTGCGAATCTTTCCGCCGCATTAAAGCAGACTTTCAATTTCTTCTGGGTAGGCTTTTATCTGGTGAAAGGCGATGAGCTTGTGCTAGGTCCGTTTCAAGGGCCTATCGCCTGCACTCGTATCCGTTTTGGCAGAGGAGTTTGCGGCACGGCCTGGAAAGAAGCACATACGCTGATTGTTCCTGATGTAGAACAATTTCCCGGCCACATTGCATGCAGTTCCGATTCCAAATCGGAAATAGTTGTACCGATGATGAAAGAAGGGAACGTGATCGGAGTGCTGGATATTGACAGTGATTCATTGGATAGTTTCGATGATATTGATGCGCACTATCTGGAAGAAATCTGTACATATCTCCGATAGTCATATTCTCCCGGAACAGTCTTATTAAAACAGAGGCTCTGATTGAGTGAATCAGAGCCTCTGTTTACTATAAATGAAGCCTCTGTTTAGTACAAACAGAGGCTCTATTTTTCTACCGGTCAGTATCTTCTATTTCCCGTTTGCGGTATAGCGTAAGCTGCTTACGGAGTGAGTCCATTTCGCGTTTCATCTCCTCCATTCTTTCCAACAAGTGATGAATGGCGTCAATGCCTTCCATATTAATGGACAAGTCATAATACATCCTGCTATAACGTTCCACGTCCGGAAGTTCAGACACGAGCAGATAATGTTCACTACCTTCAGTGTGTACGTTAATTAAACCGCCTTCTTCCAACAATTCAATGAATGAAGGCTCAATATGACATTTGTGACAGTATTCACTGACAATAATTAATTCGGTCTGCATGGTACTCATTCATTTTAGTTCATACTCTGTAATTGACGGAACAATTCCTTCTGTGCATCCGTCAAATTCGTAGGAATCTTAACGGAATAGGTAACAATCAGGTCACCGAATTGTCCTTCCTTCTTATAAACCGGGAATCCTTTTCCTTTCAAGCGTACTTTCGTACCGTTCTGTGTTTCCGGCTTTATCTTCAGTTTCACTTTACTGTCCAAAGTGTCGACTATCTTCTCACCTCCCAATACGGCAGTGTAGAGATCTATTTCCACATCAACATACAGGTCGTCGCCCAAGCGTTTGAAAACAGGATCTTCGGCAATGACAAATGTAATGTACAAGTCGCCTGCAGGTCCCCCGTTGATACCTTCGGCTCCGTAGCCCTTCAGCTTAATCACCTGACCGTCGGCTACACCGGCAGGAATAGTGATACGTACCTGTTTACCGTTGACGGTCAATATCTGTTTATGCGTCTGAGCAGCATCACGAAGCGACAGATGAAGCTCCGCATTAAAGTCCTGTCCACGGAATCCCGCAGCACCTTGTCCCTTGCCTCCCCTGTGGCCGAACATCGACTCGAAGAAGTCAGAGAAGCCACTGGCGTTACCTCCGGAAAAGCCTTCTCCATCGGAGCTATACCAATATGTTCCGTTACCATCGGAGAAACCTTGTCCTCCGCCACCGAATCCGCCAAAGCCGCCCGCACCACCAAAGCCTCCGGCCTGTTGCTGCGCTCGTTTCTGTGCTTCGAATTCATCAGCATGCTTCCAATGTTCTCCGTACTCATCATACTTTTTACGTTTCTCAGGGTCACTCAGTACCTCATTGGCTTCATTGATTTCCTGAAACTTATCCTTTGCACTAGGGTCGTTAGGATTCAAGTCAGGATGATACTTCCGGGCCAACTTACGAAAAGCCTTTTTGATATCATCTTGTGAAGCACTCTTGTCAACTCCAAGAATCTTGTAATAATCTATATAGGCCATGTTTTATGAATTTAATCGTTCATACATCATATTGCAAATAACACGCCAATCTGTCTTTTGGATGAAAATTTTAGCAAGTATTAAGTTTAGGTGTTGATTTCCTGTTTTTCCAACATATGGAAGTCCTGTTTCTTCATCCCTAAATCATCCAACGGACGAGGTTCGTTATGGTCGTTCAGATAGACTCTCGGCCTCATTTTATAAAGAGGGGTTGCCACAGATTGCGAATCATCCCGGTAAGGAGTTTTTATTCCTCCCAAGTCCAGCATCGTCGGAAAGAAGGAACTGCTGGAGGAAATATTCTTTTCTTTATTAGCCGTCACAGCTTCCCAGTGTTCGGGATAGGCTTCCCGATAACTGTCGGACATCCAGATAAGAAACGGAATATGAAGCTGATAATAGGACGGTACAGGTGAGGCATGGAGGAAAAGATGACGGGGGTCGTCAAAAATATCTTCTCCGTGATCGGATGTATAAATCAAGGCTGCATCTGTACCTTGATTCTCCAACATACCGATAAGGCGTGCCAATAAGCTGTCCGTGTAACGGACAGAGTTATCGTATGCATTTACCAGATTATCCCGAAATTTCCTTTCCGCCTCAACCGGATAGTCCGGTGTAAAGAAAGCGTCTCCCGACGGATAACGTTCCCGATAGTTAAAATGAGAACCATAGGTGTGAAGGACGATAAATTGTTTTTTTGCACCTTTGGCCAGTTCCTGCTCTACCAATTTCAAGAGTTCATTGTCAGAAGGATTATAGGAAAAATCCAACGAATCCTCTTTTATAAAATCAAAGGTATCGGCTTCCCTTCCGAAAAAGTCGATGAAAGAATGATTAAAACGTTGGTTAGAGAAAAAAGCTGTCCGGAAGCCCGCTTCTTTAAAGGCAGTAATGATTCCTTTCCGATGGTAAATAGAGTCATAACTGCAAGCAGTAACGTCAGACAATAACATAGGCACACTTTTATGCGTGGTATTCGATTCTGTCAGCACTTTCGGGAAAGCAACCAATCCCGACTGCTGGACAAGCAACGGATTCGTTTCCCGTTCATAGCCATACAGTTGCCAGTTTAATGCACGGGAGGTTTCGCCCACTACCATCACGTACACCTCTTTTTTCTCCTCCGGATGCGTAGCTTGGGCATGGAAGGTAAAGTCTTTGGAAGTGTGGTGATAGTTCTGCGTCAAGGCAGTCCGCTGAAAAGCAAGCCCTACGTTATAACAGACATTCAAAGGGTATAAGTCCGATTTCAGTTCATAGCCGGGATCCTGTACGTATGCCCCGGCAAGGCTGAGAAGGGAGACTCCGAAGACGACGAAAGCCCTTTTACGTTCTCTGCGGATAAACGCTGCCGATAACATTCGTTTTCGGACGATTGAAATGGTAGCCAACACCAAAGCCGGTATATACAGTATCACCACAACGACAATGGCAGGCGTCAGATTGCCAAGCAGTTCCATAGCTTCGCTCGAATTGGTGGTCACCAGGTTCAGAAACATATCGACAGCAATAATGGACTGCCCGAACAGATAGAGCAACACAATCTGGAACGCTCCGAAAAAGAGAAACAGGAACAAAATCCAAAGCATTTTACCGCAATTTCTCGATAGTGTCATTAGCAGGTAATAACATCCAAAAGGTAACAGGACATTGCAGACCTTTGCTATAAACGACAGCGGCTCCGTAAAACAGAGCACAATATTAGGTACTATCAGGATGAACAGAAACAAGTAAAACAGATGTTCCTGATTCTCCAACCATTTCTTTATGTTCTTAAAAAGCTTCATTTATATTAAAAATAAATCCGGTCTGGTGTTTGCCAAAACCTAAATCCAAACGTACATTTACTCTCTTTTTAAATTCCCAACGATAACCAAAACCATAATTAGGAAGAATATGTTTCGGAGTAAACGCAGAAAATTCCGGGAAGAT
>ENA-OPNV01000943-OPNV01000943.1-human-gut-metagenome-genome-assembly--contig:-NODE-943-length-14433-cov-2.407150_pt1 | contig 14433 bp, 15 predicted proteins | sample MGYA00241542_ERZ501781 | MGnify/ENA primary metagenome ERZ501781 (study PRJEB25962, sample SAMEA2042609) | human gut metagenome | biome: human gut; feature: human-associated habitat; material: faeces...
GCCTGCATTTAATTCATCCGGATATAACCTTCAGGTTCTGCCGAACGACAACAAACAGGCCGTTGACGTAGGACTGAAATATGTAAATAACGATGCCTGCTATCCGTCACTGATGGTAGTCGGCCAGATCATGGAAGCTATCCTTTCCGGTAAATATGACACACACAAGATTGCCGTGATCATCAGTCAGACCGGTGGTGGATGCCGTGCTTCCAACTACATCGGATTCATCCGCCGTGCCCTTAAGAAGGCCGGTTACGGATACATTCCGGTCATCTCCATCAACTTAAGTGGTCTGGAGGATAATCCAGGATTCAAACTGACTCCGAACCTGATCTTACGAGGTATCTATGGTGCAGTATTTGGTGACATCTTCATGAAGTGTGTATACCGTCTGCGTCCATATGAGGCTGTTCCAGGCTCTGTCAATGCAATGCACAGAAAATGGGTAAAGGTATGCCAGGACTTTGTATCAAACGGCTATCCGAGCAGACGTAAATTCAAACGTCTCTGCCGTGAAATCATTGAAGACTTTGACAATAACATCGAATTACTTGATATAAAGAAACCTCGTGTTGGTGTCGTTGGAGAAATCCTTGTCAAATTCCTTCCGGCAGCCAACAACTACCTGGTAGATCTTCTGGAAAGCGAAGGAGCCGAGGCAGTTGTTCCGGATCTTCTGGACTTCCTGCTCTACTGCTTCTACAACCAGAACTTCAAGGTGGAAAAGCTTGGATTCGAAAAGAAAAAAGCCACAACAGCTAATCTTGGTATCAAAGCTCTGGAATGGTTCCGTGCTCCGGCAACCAAAGCATTTGCGGCCAGCAAGCACTTCACACCACCTGCTAAGATCCAGGATCTTGGAAAGATGGCTTCGGACATCGTATCTCTTGGTAACCAGACTGGTGAGGGATGGTTCCTTACAGGAGAAATGTTAGAGCTGATCCACAGTGGTGCACCAAATATCGTGTGTACACAGCCATTCGCCTGCCTGCCGAACCATGTCGTAGGTAAGGGAGTTATCAAAGAACTTCGCAGACGCTATCCGGAATCTAATATCGTAGCGATCGATTTCGATCCGGGTGCAAGTGAAGTTAACCAATTGAATCGACTGAAGTTGATGCTTTCTACGGCGAATAAGAATTTGAATAAATAATTGGAGATTTAATACATCAGACGACGGTTACCCGGACCGGAATAAAAGTTAGGAATCCTCTACATTCACTGGAAAGGATTCCTAACTTTTATTCCGTGGGTATCGAATGCCTGAAGAATTAAATGGCGGAAGGTTACGAAAAACCCGAAAAAATGTAGCAAAAAAGAGGATGAATATCTGTCACTCAACTAAATGAGATTTGATATTTATCCTCTTTTTTCATCTAACAGTTGTCAAATGTATGCTATCAAGCAATAGTCAAATAGTTCTATTTTTCATACTACTTTCAAGCATACCACAAAGCTTGATTTTAATCCATTCCTTAGAATTTACCAGCCTGAGCTGCTTCTTCAACGGATACAGCAACTGCAACAGTCATACCAACCATCGGGTTGTTTCCTGCTCCGATCAGTCCCATCATTTCTACGTGAGCTGGTACTGATGAAGATCCTGCGAACTGTGCATCTGAGTGCATACGTCCAAGAGTATCTGTCATACCGTAAGAAGCTGGACCTGCAGCCATGTTATCTGGGTGAAGTGTACGTCCTGTACCACCGCCTGATGCTACTGAGAAGTACTTCTTGCCCTGCTCGATACACTCTTTCTTGTATGTACCTGCTACCGGATGCTGGAAACGAGTTGGGTTTGTAGAGTTTCCTGTGATAGAAACACCAACGTTCTCGTGATGCATGATTGCAACACCTTCCTGAACGTCATCTGCACCGTAGCATTTTACAGTTGCGCGAAGTCCGTTGGAATATGCTTTCTCATATACAACATTTAATTTTGCAACTTTGTAATCATACTGTGTCTCAACAAATGTGAATCCGTTGATACGGGAAATGATCTGTGCTGCGTCTTTTCCAAGACCGTTTAAGATAACACGTAAAGGTTTCTGACGAACTTTGTTAGCCTTTTCTGCGATACCGATAGCACCTTCAGCAGCTGCGAATGATTCGTGACCTGCAAGGAATGCGAAACATTCTGTTTCTTCTTCAAGAAGCATTTTACCAAGGTTACCGTGGCCAAGACCTACTTTTCTCTGGTCAGCAACTGAACCCGGGATGCAGAATGACTGAAGACCTTCACCGATTGCAGCAGCAGCTTCGGCAGCTGACTTAACACCCTTCTTAAGTGCGATAGCACAACCTACTGTGTAAGCCCACTTTGCATTTTCAAAGCAAATTGGCTGAATACCCTCAACGATTTTATAAGGATCAAAGCCTTTAGCCTGGCAGATTTCTCTGCATTCTTCAATTGATTTAATATCGTACTGAGCGAGAACATCAAGAATTTGTTTCTCTCTTCTTTCATATGATTCAAATAAAGCCATTGTCTTTTCCTCCTTATTCTTTTCTTGGGTCGATAATCTTAACAGCATCATCAACTCTGCCGTACTGACCCTGAGCCTTTTCAAATGCTGTGTTAGCATCATCACCGGCTTTGATGAAATCCATCATCTTACCAAAGTTTACAAACTTGTAGCCAATGATTTCATTATCGGCATCAAGTGCAATACCTGTTACATAACCGTCTGTCATTTCAAGGTAACGAGGGCCTTTTGCAAGAGTACCGTACATAGTACCAACCTGTGAACGAAGTCCTTTACCAAGGTCTTCAAGGCCTGCACCGATTGCAAGACCGTCATCAGAGAATGCACTCTGTGAACGACCGTATACAATCTGAAGGAAAAGTTCCCTCATAGCTGTATTGATAGCGTCACAAACAAGGTCTGTGTTAAGAGCTTCAAGAATAGTTCTGCCAGGAAGAATTTCAGCAGCCATTGCAGCTGAATGAGTCATACCTGAGCAACCTATTGTTTCAACAAGAGCTTCCTGAATAACGCCTCCCTTAATGTTAAGGCTGAGCTTACAGGTACCCTGCTGAGGTGCACACCAACCTACACCGTGTGTAAAGCCTGAAATATCTTTAATTTCTTTTGCTTTTACCCATTTTGCTTCCTCCGGAATCGGAGCAGCACCGTGAGCAACGCCCTGTGCAACAGGACACATTGTTTCAACTTCGTGTGAATAAATCATTTGAATTACTCCTTCCATATTTTAGCTTTAATATTGCCAAAAATAATAATTTATAAAATTATCACAAATATTATACCCAATTGCTTGTCCTACTTCAAGAGTAAATGTGATTTTTTTGTCAAAACTTTTATGTTTTAGCTACTATTATAAGAAAACTTGAAAAATCAATTAAATTTTGGTACAATATTTATATTAAATTGCCTTTTGGAAGGAAGAGCAGTAATGAAAATTAAAAGCAACTTTGCAAAAAGGAAAATAGCAGATTCAAACATCGTTGTACCCGTAGGCCCGGCAATAAAAGATTTTAACGGGATGATTACCTTAAACGACAGCGCTTCGTTTTTTTGGGATTGTATGATTAACGAAACTACCGAAGAAGAAGTAATTGAAAAAGTAATTGACGAATATGATATTGACAGAGAAACCGCAAAGCGTGATATTGAAAAATTTATAAAAATGCTTGAAGATAACAAGCTTCTTGAAAAATAAATAAAAAGCACATTGATCCCTCATAGGCTAACCGCTTATGAGGGATTGTTTTTTTAACCAAATCTGCCATTTATATACGAATCGGTGCGTTCATCACGCGGGTTTGAAAAGAGCTTTTCGGTTTCGTCAAATTCGATAACCTCACCCAAAAGGAAAAATGCAGTTTTGTTTGAAATACGCTTTGCCTGTTGCATAGAATGAGTAACAATTATAATTGTATAATCTTTTTTTAATTCAAGTGCGAGTTCTTCAATTTTAGATGTCGAAATCGGGTCAAGTGCAGATGTCGGCTCATCCATCAATATAACATCGGGGCTGACTGCAAGTGTTCTTGCAATGCAAAGCCTTTGCTGCTGACCGCCCGAAAGAGCCATTGCACTTTTTTTGAGTTTATCCTTAACCTCATCCCACAAGGCTGCCTGTTTCAGTGATTTTTCCACAATATCATCAAGTTCTTTTTTGCCGCGAACGCCGTGCGTTTTGGGGCCGTATGCAACATTATCATAAATGCTCATAGCAAAAGGGTTTGGCTTTTGGAAAACCATTGCAACATTTTTGCGAAGCACGTTAATATCGTAAGAATAAATATCCTTGCCGTCATATTTGACACTTCCATTTATTTTGCAGCTATCCACAAGGTCATTCATTCTGTCAAGTGTTTTTAAAAGTGTAGATTTTCCACAACCCGATGGGCCTATAAACGCAGTTATTTCATTTGCCGAAATATTCATATTTATATTTTTCAAAGCTTTAAAATCGCCATAAAAAAGTTCCAAATTTTCAATTTCAAATTTATTCATTTTATCTCCGTTACTTAATTATTTTTTTAGCCAAGAAGTTAGACAGTGCATTGATTATTACTACAAAAATTATCAGCACAACTGCTGTGGCATATGCCTGCTCGGTATAAAGTCCCTCATTTAAAAGGCAATAAAGGTGGACTGAAATTGTACGAGATGAGGACGTAAGACTTGTTGCGACCTCAGGCACCGTGCCTGCCGTATAAATCAGTGCCGCCGTTTCGCCCACTATTCTGCCGATTGCCAAAATTATGCCCGAAAGAATACCAGGCATTGCAGACGGCAAAACTATTTTAAAAACCGTACGCAGCTTACCTGCCCCAAGACCGTAGGATGCCTCGCGAAAACTGTTGTCAACCCCGAGTATCGCCTCCTGCGATGTCCTGATAATAAGTGGCAAAACCATAATTGCAAGTGTGATTACACCTGCCGAAAGCGAATAGCCCCACTTTTTTGAAATAACAAATGCCAAAAAGCCGAACAAACCGTAAACTATTGACGGAATACCCGAAAGGGTTTCGTTTGCGACATTGATTATTTTTACAAAAAAAGAGCCTTTTCTTGCATATTCCGCCAAATAGATTGCCGAAAAAATGCCGACAGGAACTGCCAAAAGAAGCGTGAGAGCAGTCAGATAAACCGTATTTATAATTGACGGAAGCATTGACTGATTAGCCGATGAATATTTAAGCGAAAAAAGGTCAGCTGAAAGATTAGGCACACCCTTAATAAGAATATATCCTATAATAAAAATTATAACAAGCGCTGTGATTAAAGTACTTATTATTATAAGAATCAACGCTATAAATGACAGCGGTTTATTAGCATATTGCTTTAATTTATTCATCGCTTACCCTCCCTTTTATGCACAGCCAAAGAAAAGCAAAGATTTATAATTAAAACAAATACAAACAATACCGCAGCGGTAGCAATAAGCGCTCTTCTGTGAAGTCCGGATGCATATGCCATTTCAAGCACAATATTACCTGTAAGTGTGCGAACACCGGAAGTAATTGATTTTGGAATAATTGCCTGATTTCCTGCAATCATAACCACCGCCATAGTTTCACCTATTGCTCTGCCGATACCAAGAATAATACCGCTGACAATACCTGATTTTGCAACAGGAAATACCGCCTTAAATATACTGTATTCCTTGGTTGCGCCAAGTGCAAGCGAGCCTTCATAATATGACGGGGCAACGCTTCTGAGCGACGATTCGCAGGTGTTGATAACAGTGGGTAAAATCATAATTCCCAAAAGAATTGATGCAGTTAAAATACCTTTGCCGCTTGTGTGCGTTATTTTTTGAATTACAGGCACTACTGCAACAAGGCAGAAAAATCCATAAACTATTGACGGGATACCCGCAAGAAGATTAACAACCGGTTTCATAATCGAATACAGCCTTTTAGGGCAATAAAATGCGAGAAACACTGCTGTAAAAATACCTATGGGCACGCCGATAATAATTGCTCCTGCCGTAACATAAATACTGCCGAGAATCATGGGGAAAATACCGAATATTTCCTGCTTAGGCTTCCACGTTTCGCCTAATATGAAATTTTTAAATCCTATTTCCTTTATTGCCGGAATACCGTTTTGAAAAACGAATTTGCAAACAAAAATAACGGCAACTACCGACAGAAATGCGCATAGCAAAAACACTATACGCATTGCAATTTCCTTAGCTTTTTTCAAATTATTTTGTAACCTCTTCCCAAGCAGACACATTACCCGCAAAGATATTTTTAACCTGCTCGCTTGTCAATGCGTCCAAAGTATTTGAGCTATTTACGATAACGGCAATGCCGTCAAGTGCGATTGTTTGCGACTTAAGAGTTTTCGCTTCATCTTCTTTAAGCTCTCTTGAGCTCATAGCAATCTCAACCGCGCCCTGCATTGCGGATTCAATACCTGCAGAGGAGCCTGATTCCTGAATTTCGATTTTAACATCGGGGTTGAGCTTTTTATATTCGTCTGCAAGCACATTCATAACCGGAGCGACCGAGGTTGAACCTGCAATTGTGATTGTACCCTTTTTACCCGAACCTGTGTAATCCTCTTTAGCTTCGGTTGAAATATAGCCCTCTTTAGCAATAACAGCCTCGCCCTGCTTTGACATGATAAACGAGATAAAATCCTTATCTATATCAGTAAGTTTTGCATTGATATATGCGATTTTAAAAGGTCTTTGAAGCTTATAACTGCCATCCTTAACGGTAGCTGTTGACGGGGCAACACCGTCAAGCTTGACTGCCTTAACATCGCTTGAAAGTGAGCCTAAGGACACATACCCGATTGCATTTTTGTTACCCTTAACGGTTGACATCATAACCGAAGTGGAATTAGTGAGTTCTGCCATATCGGCGGTAATATCGTTGCCTTTTTCATCTGTTATACCCATAACTTCAACAAATGCATCTCTTGTGCCTGAGCCCTCTTCTCTGCTGATAACGGTAATTTGACCCGATGCTCCCGGTTTTTCTTCGTTTTCTTTACCGCCTGAGCAGCCGTACATTACAAATGCCGCTATGCCTACAAGGCAGATAACCGAAATTATACTTATGATAATACTTTTCTTTGTCATTTTTCTTAATCCTTTCAAAAAACAAGTGTTTGTGTAAGTACCTCTCAGGGTACAAGCAAAGAATACACCCGCCATATTAAAATAAGCCAAAAGTACCGTTAAAAATCGGATAAAATCACGATAAATATTATTAAATTCAATTTAACATTTTCTTCATTTAATTTAACACGAGCCTAACAATTCTATTATTTATCATATAAACTAAATTATAAATTGACAAAAAAATAAAGACGTACAATGAGCGAATTGCCTCAAAAACGTCTTTATGTAATTATTAAATTTTAAACTTTTCTGACTGTTATCTCGCCTGACCTCAAAACCGTTTTTTCTCCGCTTTCAAGCCCTACTTCAAGCCCGCCGCGTTCATCAATTGCCAAAGCTGTGGCAAAAGTAGTTTTTCCGTTTTGAATAAATTTGATTTTTTCGCCTATCACCATTGAATGAGAGCGATAATATTCAATAAAGCTTGCGTAATCACCGCCTGCTATATTCATAAGTTCATTAACCGTTTCAGCTATCAAAGCACTGCGGTTAATATCAACATCAAGGCAGCCCGCCCCCTCAACATCACCCGGAAATTTTGTGGTGCTGATGTTAATTCCAATGCCGATAATAACGCTGTCAACTATACCGGATTCAAAATCAGTAGTAGCTTCAGTCAAAATTCCGCATACTTTTTTTCCGTTTAAATATACATCATTAACCCATTTGATTTTCGGCTTCAAATCGGTAAGCTTTTCAATCGCTTTGCACACTGCAACAGACGCGGCTGTGGTAGCTGTAACCGCATTTTGAAGAGAAGTATCCGGGCGAATTACAAGCGAAAAATATATTCCCGTTTCACTCGGGGAATAAAAACTTTTTCCCTGCCTGCCCCTGCCGGCTGTTTGATTATTTGCTATTACCAAAAATTCGCCGCCTTTTCCATCAGCCAAAAGTCTTTTGCAATATGTATTAGTTGAATCAATAGATTCAAAATACGACACATCCAAATCATATTTCAAAAGCGATTTTACATCCTGGGCGGAAACAATTTTATTATTTTGATTAAGTTTATACCCGCATTTTGTTACGCCCTCAATATCATATCCCGCTTTTTGAAGAGTTTTAATAGCTTTCCATACCGATGCGCGGCTTACACCTATTTCTTTAGCCAGCATTTCACCGCTGACATAATCATTTGAATCAATCAATTTTTTTAATACTTCTTCTTTTGTCGACATTGTAACTCCCTCCGCCAAATCAGGTTTACATTTAATTCAAAGCAAAGGCAGGGAATTCCCTGCCAAAATTAGAAATCATTATTTTTTAATATAAAATATCGCAAGAGTTTTAGGCCCGCAATGTGATGAAATAGTACATCCTGCATCCGCCCTGATTATTTCATCAAACTTGGCTTTGCCGGCAATAAGCCCCATTGTATAACTTATAATTTCACCGGATACACCGCCGCTGTCGGCTACAACAATACGCGAAGTATCAATTTTGCCGACATTTTTAAGGCAATCATCGGCATATTGCTTGTAAATATTATCCATTTTACCGCGATATTTTTTAATTACATCAAGCGTGCCGGTTTTTGGGTCAACAGCTATACTCGGCCTGATTCCCAAAACATTTGCACTGAATTTTGCAACTCCGGAGCATCTTCCGCCCTTGTGCAAATATTCAAGTGTATCAAGCACAAATGTTGTGCTGACTTTAGGAACAATAGCATTTACTCTGTTTGAAATTTTTCTTGCATCAAAACCCTTTGCCCTGAAATCACACGCTTTAAGAACAACAAGCCCCATAGCTGTGCAAAGGCTTTTTGAATCTACTACATATACATCTTCAAAATCAGAGGCTGCAAGGCAGGCATTTTGATAGCTTGAAGAAATAGCAGAAGATAAGCTGATATGGACAACGGCTTTACCCTCTTTTGTTATTTTATCAAACACCTCATAATACTGTGCCGGAGTAACCGCCGATGTTTTAGGAAGTGTTCCCGTTTTAGCCACAAAATCATAAACATTTTGCGGAAAAACATCAACACCGTCTTTAAACGACTCCTCTCCAAGCAGTATTGATAAAGGAGTAATAACGATATTATTTTTTTCAATTATACTTTTTGGTAAATCACAGGTTGAATCCGCTGTGATAACAACTTCTTTCATACATACACCTTAAATTAACATTTTTATACTTTGTGTTGAAAAAGTATATCATAAATAATACTATCATTCAATAAACCGCCCGATTAGTTTAGTCTTTATTTATAAAGTCCGATTTATGAGCCGAATTTGATTTCAATATTTTTTATTTCATCTTTATTATATTTTTTATCATAAGTTATTTTTAATACACTCTTTTCTTCCTTTTCCAAAATTTCGGCATTGTATGCAATATCCCTACCGTTTACTGTAATGCTGTAATCGCCCTTATCAAGAACTCGGCTTGAAAAAATATATCCCTCTTTTGCTGTAAGCACAACGCTTGATTGTGTGATTTTAACTTTATCAACGCATTTAATTTGCGAATCAAGATTCGCAAAAGATACTGTTTGCGTATTCACATTACTGCTTATTTCAAAACTTGCGTCAAGCCAATCAATATAATTTTCATTTGTATTCACGGTTTGTGAAGAATTGTTATTTAAAACATAAGTAAATTTTTCGGCAGTATTATTTCTTATATCCGGCATAGTGTATTTATCTTTTGGAATAAACACAATTGTTTTAGGTGTAAGCGAAAAACTTCCGTATTTGTTAATGCTGATATTTGTATGAATATCGCCGACATACTGTGCTTTGCTTGCACCTTCATAATAAGCAAGAATCATTATATTAAGCTGAAGCGTACCGTCATCACCTATATAATAGTTTCCTTCGCCCTTGCTCCACTTAACAAATTTTTGATAACCGTTTTTTGTGCTGTCTTTTAACGCTTGGGCATAAAATACATGCTTATTTTGTGACAAGCCTGTTGATTCATCATATTTTAAATCCACATTATTATCATCCATAACGAATTGCAGGTATTTATCACAACTTTTAAGTTGATTCATTTTTGCACTGATTGCCTGCTCAAAAGGTTTTTTCCAAGTATTTTGGTCGGCATATATCAGCTTGAAATCCTGCTTGCCCTCGTCATCAATAAAAGGCTTAATCATTACAACAAACCTATGGAAATTGCTAAAATCCTCTTTGTCCTGCGCAAGCAAAGAATTGTTTATTTCATAAGACGGTGAAAAATACAGAACTAAAAGTTCATTTTGCTTATCATTATCAAAATCACCGTATTTAAAATCAATGGACTTTTGGCTCAAAGCCCACTCAAACCCACCGGCTTCTTTTTTCACATTATTATATTCTATATAGCCTTTATTTTTATATGTGAAAAGCCTGAAACCATTATCATCATAATATACGGTTTCGGCACTTGTGGTAGGTTCATTTTTCTTTGCAGTTGTAATAAGGCTTGTTGTAAGAACTATATTTTCGTTAACTTTCTTTTCTTTATAGTAATAAGAAAAGCCGAAAACAATTCCCACTGCAATCAGCAGTACAACGCAAACTCTATAAAAATATTTCATAATTTATCATCCATAAATATTTTTAAATTCAAAAGGGACTTTTTTACCTTTTACTATATGATAGCAGTTTTTTCCAAGTGAAAAAATCGGCTTATCGTGCTTAATTGAATCGGAATAGACATCAATAACTTCAATATCATCCTTATTATAAAGTTCAAAAAGTCTGTTAACTTTTTCTTCGTCACGGCAGTTTTTGCCGATTATCGCACCTGTTTTTGCGTTATGACGGGTGCAAATAAGTTCATCAAAGCCAAGCCTTTTTTGAATTTCGTCAAGCAAAAAATCAGGAGACGCGCTGATAACAACGCTATATCTTTTACGGTTTAAAAACCATTTATGTACCTGATTTTCGTGCCTGTCCCAAAAACCTTTAACAGCTTTTTTAAGCGGAATAAACATTACAAAGCAGAAAAAATATTTCTTAAATATTGTAAAATCTATTACTTTTATAATCATAAGCAATGCCAAAACTGCCTGAAATGGAAGAAATAAAATTATCCATGGGTAATGAAGCATTGAATATCCCCAAAAAAGCGAGCCGCTGTCAAAAGGAACTATTGTTTTATCAAAATCATAAATATCTATTTGTTTCATCATTTCTCCAAATCACATTATATGGTATTTACATTAAAATCAATTGTAAGCTTTTTGTCGGATTCAAAATGTGTAAGCTTAACACCGGCATATTCAAACATTTTTTTGCTGGCTTTTACATTATCCGTATTTTTATATTTATCACTTATGTATACAACTTCTTTGATTCCGCACTGAATAATAGCCTTGGCACATTCATTACATGGGAAAAGTGCAACATAAATTCTGCACCCTTTAAGACTGTTGCCGCCTGCATTTAAAATCGCGTTGAGTTCTGCGTGGCAAACATACGGATATTTTGTAAGCGTGGTTTCGCCCTCGCGCTCCCACGGAAATTCATCATCACTGCAGCCCCTCGGAAATCCATTGTAGCCGACGCTCATAATTCTGTTATCGTCATTTACAATGCACGCGCCTACCTGAGTGCTTGGGTCTTTACTCCTTTGCGAAGCAAGAAGCGCAACACCCATAAAATATTCATCCCAACTTATATAATCTTTTCTCTTTGACATATTTATCACCGCTTAAATTTATTTTAAAAGTTCAACAAAATCATCCAATTCCTTCGCTTCAACCTCACTGATTTTACCTGCATCAACAAGCTTGTTTATTTCAGGGTTGATAGGAAGTTTGGCAAGTACCGGCACGCCGAGTTCGCCCGCTGTTTCCTCAATTTTAGATTCGCCGAAAATATTGATTTTTTCATTACAATTAGGGCAAATATAATAACTCATATTTTCAACAAGGCCCAAAACAGGCACATTCATCATTTTTGCCATATTGTATGCCTTATTTACTATCATTTTTACCAAATCCTGCGGAGTTGAAACAATTACAATTCCGTCAATCGGCAAGCTTTGAAATACGGTAAGTGCCACATCACCTGTTCCGGGTGGCATATCAACAAATAAATAATCAAGCTCACCCCAGCGCACATCACTCCAAAACTGCTCAATAACACCGCTGATTACAGGCCCTCTCCATACCACCGGCGAATTCACATCTTCAAGCAGAAGATTGATACTCATCAGCTTGATTCCGTCACTCGTAACAGCCGGAAGCAAACATTCATCATCCTGCATAGCGCGCTCGGTTATACCAAATGATTTAGGAACTGACGGGCCGGTAATATCAGCGTCAAGAATACCGACTTTAAGCCCTGCTTTTGCGCATTTTGAAGCAAGCAGGCAGCTTACAAGGCTTTTACCTACTCCGCCCTTGCCGCTTACTACACCGATAACTTTTTTAATATCGGAATATTTATTCATCGGTTTTAAAAAATCACTTTTATCTTTTTTCCTTGAACTGCAGTTTTCACCGCAGGAAGAGCAATCATGACTGCATTCACTCATTACTAATCACCTTAAATAAATTTTAATAATTATATACATTATATTTTTCGAGAATTTTAACACAATATGTAAAAAATATCAATAGTTGCGAATAAGAGCTTTCACCTTACCTGCAATTGCACATTCTTCAACAATTATCGGCTCAAATTTATCATTTTCGGGCTGAAGCCTAAAGTGTCCGTTTTCTTTATAAAAACGCTTCACCGTTGCTTCATCACCTACAAGTGCAACTACAATATCACCGTTTTGCGCTGTTGGGCATTGCTCAACCACAACTATATCCCCGTCAAGAATACCGGCATTCACCATAGATTCACCCTTAACCCTAAGTGCAAAAAGATTATTACCGCTGACGCCTGATACAGCAATGTAATCCTCTATCAATTCCGTTGCTAAAATCGGCATTCCGGCAGTAACAGTGCCTACAAGCGGAATGTGGCTGACACCATGCGCCGCACCCTTAATACGAACAGTGCGTTTCATATTTGCATCACGAATAATATATCCCGCGTCTTCAAGCACATTAAGATTATACTGAACAGAAGATGTGGAGCGAAGGCCGACAGCTTCGCCTATCTCCCTTACTGACGGTGCAATACCCTTTTCATTTATTCTTTCTTTTATAAAATCAAATATAGCTTTTTGCCTTTTGTTAATTTTTTCCATATAAGCTCCTTAATAAAGCAGGTATAAAACACTGCTGATGTGTAATATAATAATATCATTATTATGTATTCAAGTCAAACATTTGTGCAATTTTATGTCGAATTATGTCGGCAAGACCATTTTTTCGTCATCCAAAAATAATATAAAAAATAAATTAAAAAAAGCTTGACAAATGGTTTCTTATACTGTATAATCTTGCTTGCACTTAAGTCATAAGTGATTTGCAGCTATATGGCTTTATAGCTCAGTTGGCTAGAGCATGCGGTTCATACCCGCAGTGTCACTGGTTCGAATCCAGTTAAAGCCACCAATGGCCCGGTGGTCAAGCGGTTAAGACACCGCCCTTTCACGGCGGTAACACGGGTTCGATTCCCGTCCGGGTCACCATTTTAAAGACACCTTAAGCGGTGTCTTTTTTGCTATCAATGATGTCAGATATATGTCTCAGTAGCTCAGCAGGATAGAGCGTTCGCCTCCTAAGCGAAAGGTCGGGGGTTCGAATCCCTTCTGGGACGCCAAAACTTTGCCGGAAACCTGTGTAAAATCAAGGGTTTTCGGCGTTTTTTATTTTTGCAAAGAAACAACAGAAACGAGAAAATCACAAATTTTCATTAGCAAATTCTCCGTCTGCTAATGGAATTTAGGACTAATATCGTCCGCCTTTCAGGTGGACGGCTTGCTAATAAAAATTAGCAAAAAAATCGCTGTTTTGCTAATGAAATTGCCCTCTCTGCTAATGGCGGAAAAAATCGAGCCAAAAATCCTGCTAATAGACAAGGCGGTCGTTACTCTGTTAATTCGTTCATTTTTCAATAATGGAGAATTATTCGCAAACTGCACCTATACCATTTCCTGTTATATAATTGCAGTACAGGAGGTGGTTGCTTTGAAAGAACAGAAATATCATTTATATCTTTCCGATGATGAATACAGACAGACTATTCAGTCCCTTGGTCGCTTGAAGAACAACCTAATTGCACAAGGCAGATACACCGACGCCGTCGATGATGTTCTCTGCAAAGTGCTTTCTGCCAAGAAGAGAAAGCTCAAAATCAAATAATCTTGCCACGAAATAAGACCGCCTACACGATGTAAGCGGTCTTATGTTTTAGTTCGATAAACTGGAATTTATATTGCAATCATTTTTTCTTTAATTCTAGAATATTCTTCTCG
>ENA-OPNV01000946-OPNV01000946.1-human-gut-metagenome-genome-assembly--contig:-NODE-946-length-14402-cov-8.829302_pt1 | contig 14402 bp, 8 predicted proteins | sample MGYA00241542_ERZ501781 | MGnify/ENA primary metagenome ERZ501781 (study PRJEB25962, sample SAMEA2042609) | human gut metagenome | biome: human gut; feature: human-associated habitat; material: faeces...
CTGCGGGGTCTGCGGTAGCTCTTGGATTTGTTGACATCCAGCATGGCCTGCACCCGCACCCAATCGCTGCCCGCGATGATGCCCGGATGCTTGCCCACCGCCACGATCCACTCCTCCATGGGGCGGATCTGATTCGCCTTGCCGGGGCGCTGGAGCGTGCGGTTATATGCCATGATACCGTGCTCGCCGTCGAATTCCGAACGCTCGGCAAACAAATCCACATTGTTCTCTTTCAGATACTGATACGCCGTCTCGTCGGCGATCATGTAAACCGGGTTGGTGAGAATGCCCCGGATGGCAAAGCGGGTGAACTGCTTGCCGCGCTTCGTGACACAGCGGTGCTCCAACAGATACTGGTCGGTCTTGCTGAGAGAGCCGGTCTCCATGAACACCTCGAAGATCGTCTTGACCAGCTGGATTTCCTCCGGAATGGGCTTGAGCTTGCAGGCTTTCTTCACCTTGCCGTCCACCGTCACGCTGGACAAGCTTTCCGAGGCGTAGCCCGTGGGCGTTGTGCCGCCCAGCCAGCGTCCGGTCTTGGACAGCTCGTGCATATTGTCCCGGATGCGCTCGGCGATGGTCTCCCGCTCCAGCTGGGAGAACACCGACGCAATGTACATCATGGCGCGGCCCATGGGCGAGGATGTGTCGAACTGCTCGCGGATGGAGATGAAGTCGATGTGCCGGTCGCCCAAGTCCTCGATGAGCTTGGCAAAGTCGCCGATGTTGCGGCTGATGCGGTCGAGGCGGTAGACCACGATGGCGGCAAAGGCGATCTTCTGGGAGTCCTTCATCATTTTCTTGAACTGCGGGCGCTCCAGATTGCCGCCGGAAAAGCCCTCGTCCTCGTAGACCAGCACGTTTTCCGCCGCTTCCTCGCCAAAGTGCATGGCGATGTACTGGCGGCAAAGCTCGATCTGGTTCTCGATGCTCTCACCCTTGCCGGTGAATTTGGATTTGCGGGAGTAGATGACGTATTGCTTCGGCGTATCTTTCGTTTTCATGGCAGCACCTCGCGTTATTCGTTAGGTTGGTAGATATATTATAACGGATTGGAATCCATTTGAAAAGGTACCCAAGGGAAGAATCTGAAAATTTCTGCGGATAGGCAGAGGTTTTCGTGCGCTGATTGTGCCAGTTCGGAGGGCATCGCTCATGTGCGTCGAGAAAATGATTGATGAAATGAGTGATGGGTGCTATACTATGGATAACAACCAACACTGCGAGGTGCGTATGAAAAAGAAACAGCCTCCGTTTCAAATCACAAACAAAATGATCGCTGGCGTTGCAGAAATCTCCGAACTGACCGGCAGACTTTCCGCGCACGATCATCTTTCAAGCAATCCAAATCTGCGCCGCACCAATCGGATCCGCACCATCCATGGTTCACTCGCCATTGAGCAGAACACGCTGAGTCTAGAACAGGTCACCGCCGTTCTGAATGGCAAACATGTTCTTGCCCCGCCCAAGGACATTGCCGAGGTCAAGAACGCCTATGAGATTTACGAGCGGCTGGACGAGCTTGATCCGTATTCCGTGGATGATTTGCTGACAGCGCACGGTATTATGACCCGCGGACTTGTAGAAGAATCCGGCATATTCCGCACACGGCCTGTTGGCGTTGTAGATCAAGAGGGACATGTTCTGCATTTTGGCACGCTGCCGCAGTATGTGCCTGATTTAGTCATGGGGCTGTTGGATTGGGCAAAGCACAGCGACCTGCACATGCTGATCCGAAGCTGCGTGTTTCATTATGAACTGGAGCTGATCCATCCCTTTGCTGATGGCAATGGCCGCATTGGACGGCTCTGGCACACGTTGCTGCTCTCCAAGTGGGATCCCGTGTTTGCATGGCTGCCAGTCGAGTCCATCATCCACGACCATCAGCAGGAATACTACGATGCCATCAATGCCAGCAACGATGCAGGCGAGTCCACCGCGTTCATCGAATTTATGCTCTCTGTCATCAAAGCATCGCTCATTGACGCCATCCATACGAGTGATGCAATGAGCGCCGGAAAGATGGACAAGAAAACTCTGCGCTGGCAGAAGATTGAGCAGTTCTTGCAGACGCATGAGTATATCATGAATGCCGATGTGCGGGAGCTGTGCGGGGTGTCGGCAGCAACGGCGAATAGAATTTTGGCTGGACTGGTGGAAGAGGGAAAGCTATATAAAGCTCGCGCGAACGGGCATTGGGTGTATCAAGCGTTAAATTGATGCGAAAACCTGCCCACGATAGCCCAAAATCTTTTATACCCCTTTATACCCTTTTCAAAAGGGGTATAAAGGGGTATAACGCATGATCACTGCCAATTCCGTTTCAGGATCTCACTTTTAAGATACAGCGTACTCTTTTCCGATGTTTTGATCGGGTGGAGCTTTCCGCGTTTTGTCAGGTCGATGATATTCTGCCGGGAGCAGCCCAAGATCTCCGCTGCTTCCGCTGCGTTGATGACTCTGTGGGCGGCAAAGTTCCGGAAATCAGCCGCCGTCAGAGGAACACTTTTGCCGATCCGGTAGAGCATCGTATCCGAAACAGTCATGTTCACATCCCAAGCAACGCCGTATCCTCCCGTCTGCATCTGCACATGCTGAAAATAGTCCGGCTTCTTGAGAAGGATCTGAAACGCCTTCGTCTTTTCAAAGTGCTTCTGCAAATCGCACTTCTTCACCGCGCCATCCCGGAAAAACACCAGCAGACAATGATCCTCCAGCGGCAGCACATCTTCAATTCTCTTGGAGAAGCGCTTCGTAATTTCTTCCGGAAGCTCCTTCTCATCAATGGGAACGAGGTAGTAATCGTCCTGCGCGCATCGCCCCATTGCCAGCATCAATAGCTCGTACTCATCGTATTCCTTCAGATGATTGTCGCGCAAAATCTCGCCTATATTCTGGCGGTCGGGCGGAACAATCCGCTGCTCCACCCAGATTTTGCTCCAATAAGAATTGACTGTGGTTTCTCTGCGCTTCACAAAGGAGTCCAGTAGCAGTGGTGTCTCCCATGCGTCCGCGTTCTCCGGAAGCTCAATGTAGAACCGCTTTTCCTGCTCGTAGTACAGGAGGTACGCCAGATCCTTCTGCTCCTGCGCTGATTCATCTCGAATGGCAAAAATCTTCATACGCGCACCACCTTTTCCAAATCATTTCCCATATCTTGTCCTGAAGCGTCTGCGAGAGCACGCCGTCCAGCCCTTCCATCAGTATCCGCCTGTCGCTCTCGTGCAGCGGCGTCAGCTTTGGCATTTTATCCTTCGGAATGATACGCAGGTTATCCCATGTGGACTTTGAGCCGATAAAGTTGTTGCAGGGCTTGTCGGCCATCACATCGAACGCAGCCGCCGCAGCATCATCCGGGCAGCTGCAAAGCAGAGAGAGGCCGTGGTCAAACAGGGGAGCCAGACGAATCGTCTTCTTTCGGCTGTTGCGCAGCACCTCAATATTGGCACCGTGGCGATCCCGGTTCAGGATCAGATAGTCTACGATCAGCATCTGATAAACATAGTCTTCCCATCCCATACGGATGCAGAAATCCAAAGCGGACTCATCCGGCAGCGCTTCCAACTCTTTGTAGGCATCCAAAGCGGTCTTGGACTCGCTCTTTGCCTTGAAATCCTCCGAAGCGCAGAGATAAACCTCATGGGTTCTGCCATCCACTGAAACATCCGCATGGATCAGCTGATAGGACAGATGAGGAATCCCCAGTATGGTCAGCAGCCGGTCAACGATCAGCTCGTTCACGCACTCATACCCAATGACCCCACGTGCCTTATCGAAGTTTGAGAGCTTGTAATAGGTCTTCTTTCCGCCGAGTTCGGAGTATGCTTTCAGAAAAGAACCGGCGGTTCCGGAAGAATTGCGATAGACTGACCACGACAAATACGTCAGGTCCTGCTTTTCTTTCATCAGCTGCATGTATACCTCACCTCAAAATCATTATATCCTTTCGCTTGTCATACGTCAAGTTGATTTCGGTATATAACTTGTCGTATGACAAGTTTACCAATTTTGCGCCCGTATAAAACCGCCGCCCTGACTAAAAATCAGGACGGCGGTAAGCAAAGATATCTAATTATCTTAATAGGGGAATGTGCATCATATGTTATTTGCCCAGAAAGAAATTTCCTTATGCAAAACGTTTATTACGCTTTTATGTTATACTTATTTTTTCGCTTTGCGAACGCTTTTTCGCTACCTTCCAATATATCGCAGATATGCTGTTGTATTCCCTGAGCATTTAATATGCCATCGATAATCGTTCCGGAATCATCGTAAACTGGCAAATCATCCTCTATTGACCCCGTCCGATATTCAAAACGAAATTTATTGTTTGGCGTAGTATTTCCCCGCTGATTTGCAACAATCACCTGCTCTGCATCTCCAGAAACAACAACGTTTGCATTATGTGTGACAACGATAATCTGTCGTTCTATTTTTTTCTTTTTGATAAAGGTAATTAAATCGTCGCTGATTGATTTGTTGTCTAAGTCGTCTTCGGGTTGGTCAATCAGAATTGGAGATTTGCTTTCAGCCAAACTAATCAGTAGTTTAAGTAAAACTAAGGCTTTCTTTCCGGGAGACATCTCATCAATTAAGTCGTCCCCCATTTTGACGTTGTAAGTAACATTATACCAATTATCCAATATGCTTCTGAGCGCACTTTCCGGTGTAAAGCTCTTTGAAAAAGGAATTGTTTGATTTAAGCACGCCTTAATCAGTTTTTCTAGAGCAGTTTCGTCAAATTGATCTATATTGAAGTCTTCAACATTAATAATGTCTTTTTTCGACTTCAATACCCTATTATCAAATAGTTGCTTTATTCTTTGGCAAAAAGCTTCAGTTCGGAATGGAATAAGAACCGAAAAGGTTAATTCACTACCTTCATTTAAACTGCTTCCTTCGCCATTGACACTTGCTGCATACCGTTCTTGAATATCATCATATCTTTTAAAAGTCTGAACCAAATCTGATATAATCTTGTTGAGTTCTTCGCTCTTTTCATCAATTTTCTTATCGTAGTCTCGAAATATTAGTAACCTCTGCTCCTCGTCCTGAATCCGCTTAGACAATTCAGTGATAGCCTCATTACTCTCAACTTGTTCTTTCAACTCATCGACCACGATCTCACTATTTCTCATGTCCGTAACAGTTTTTTCCCGCTTAGTCTGGTACTTTTGGATTATTTTAAGCTTATATTCCTTCCATAACTCGTCCGCTTTTTCTTTAATCATTGATACTGCATCCGAAATATCTTTTCGAACATCATCGCTCATGGCTTTATCCGTCTCAACGGGAGTAACCACGGAGACAATTGAGTCAACAATGGAAATGTCATTTTCAATTGTCTGAAGTTGCACATTAAGTTTAGTTAATTCGGATACGGCAGTGTCATATTTTGAAATATCCTCCTCTGATATTGAAAGCTCTTTGGATTCGATTTCTTTTTGTTTTTTTAGGCCGTCAAGCTGTTTTTCAATTCCTGCGCGAGATCCTATTTCTGCCATCTCTTTTTTAATACTCTGAATCTCCTCATTAATTTGGACAGCATCATATATTCTCTTATCCAGAGAAGGCTTATACTCCCGAATTTCTTTCAGCATCTGCTCATGACTTATTCGAGCATTATCGTTTTGCAGTATGATTTCTTCGATGATGCTGTCTATTTCGGTTTTTTCTTCATTTTCATCGGACAGTTGATTTAAGTATGTTTGAGGAATATATACAATTTTATGAGAGTCATTTTGTACACCTGTTTCGTTCACCTCACCATCTTTCCAAAACACCTTAACCTTCGTTAACACACGAGTTTTTGTTTTTGATTTCTCCGTTTTTTCCTCAACTTGATTTTTATCTATGGTTAAAGCAAGGTTATGAAGCAATATTGACTTTCCCGTCGATTTTCCACCAATGATACAAGACAACTTATCGTTAAATTGTATCGGCTCAGGGGAAAAGTCCGGATCATCAATTACGATGCGATCAATCACGTGATAATCGGACTTTTCTTCCGGCATAAGAGGCGAAATTCTCACTCTGTCTTTCGGTTCGTAAAGTACCTGTTTGAGGCCATTAAATGAGGGATCTGATTTTATCCAGCAATAACGTTGATTATCCGGCTCAAATAACTTGGTATTTGTGTGTGCGTCACATCCATGAAAACATGGCTTCAGAGAACCGCATTTTCTAATAACTTCATCAGGCGAGTCACTCTTTTCGCCAAGGAAATATGATATATCACTAGGATTTCCAGAAAAAATGGCATCTACAAATTGGTATATTGATTGTCTTGTGGCGTCAAAGTCGGATGAATTCGCTTCAATATATGAAAAATTGTTTGCTGCCCCGGTTACTCCGTCATTACTGCTGTTTGAAACAATTATGATTGTATTTTCACGCAGTTCTGGATCATTGGAAAAAAGTTTTTTTAGCGAATCTACAGAAGGGATAAACTGTCCAACGCCTTTTAAATACGCCTTATCTTCGGTCAAAGACGAATCTAATGCTTTCCCAAGCGAGACTAATTGCGCCTTTGTCGCGGAATACGGACGATCTTTATACTCAAAGGAGAGCTTAGAGAAAAATCGATCTTCCAGTTCATCAACTACTACAGGATTAAACAAGAAGTGTATATTAATTCCTTCGTTTCGTGACATTGGAGTCATTCGCAGTTCAACATTTGGAATCACCAATTTAATTGTGTCTGGCAACCTTTTTTCAGCGATGACTTTTTTATAATTTTCTATTGAAAGATAGTCCGTAATTCCAATAGAAACTATTGATTTGACTTTATCGCTTCCGTCTCCAACGTAATCTGATATAGTTCTATAAAAACCGTCCCAGCATTCCTCTATGGTTGTTCCTTCGTACTGGTCATTTTTATTTGTACCAGGAGTATGTACATGTAGATCCCATCTTCTCCACTCGGAGCCTCTTGAATATTCTTTCATCTCTATTTCTCCTCAGGTAACAATATTAGCTTTACTTCCGCCACTCTTTTCCTTTGTGACTACGATTTGTTTGTCTATGCGGTTTTTCAGATCAGCTACGTGAGATATGATACCAACAAGACGATTTCCGTCCACCAGACTCAGGAGTGCTTTCATGGCTTGGTCAATAGACTCCTCATCGAGCGAGCCAAAGCCTTCATCTACAAACATTGTATCAAGCTTAACGCCGCCAGCGGATGCTTGGATCTCATCAGAAAGGCCCAACGCAAGAGAAAGTGATGCTTTGAAGGACTCGCCGCCGGAAAGCGTCTTGACGCTTCTTTCGGTGCCGTTATAATGGTCGATAACGTCAAGATCGAGTCCGCTTTGGCTACGGTTATTCTCGGCTTCTTTTCGACGTTTCAGCTCATACTGTCCTCCGGACATAATCATAAAGCGAGTATTGGCACGTGCTATGATGCGGTCAAAATACGTCATCTGAATATAGGTTTCCAGCATCACTTTTTCTTTGCCGGAGATATTGCCGTTTGCTGTATTTGACAGCGCCTTCAGCCATGTATAGCGTTTCTCAAGCGTATCAAGATCTCCGACCTTTGCTCGAATATTAGCAAGCACCTTTGTATTGGACTCTATGCGAGTATGAAGCGCTTTGGCAGCATCGTCATCCGCAGCTCTCTTTTCGGATATTCCAGTTTTCTTCTTTGTTTCTGCTTCTTTGTCAAGATCACAATCGGAAGAGTTGCTTGGATAGTTCTGTAATTGAAGCATTATAGCCGGCAATTTTTTTATCCGAGTCGGACAGCGCAGTCTGCGCATTGTCATATGCTTCCTTCATTTCGCTGACGGTTTTTCCCAAAGCTTCCGATTTCCTCTGCGCCTCTGCTATGTTATCAAAGCGCAAGGATTCCTTAGCCGCATTACGCTGATTCTTCTTTTCACTCAACGATGCTCTATCAGCTTCTAAAGCAGTGCTTCGAGCTGTAATATCCTTATCTCTTTCCGTCAGGGACATCTCTGTTTCTGGCAACGATTCTGCAAGTACAGATCGGCGAGATACTTTCTTTTCCTCTTCGAAAAGCGCTGTGTCAAGCGCAGCGATTTCTGCAGAAACGACTTTCTGCTCCTCAGGAAGCTTGTTTTCCGCGTCCTCGAATGCGACGCCCTGCCATAATTCCTTAGCCAGCTTTTCCGTTTCGGCTTTTTTTGCATCGAGTATGCCTTTGGCTTCCTTGCATTTCCCGCTTAAGTCTTCGGCTGCTTTTCGTGCCTTATCAGCATTCTCTTTCGCTCTTTTTAATTGTGCTTCCGTGGGGGCCTTGGCCGATTTATGCGCTATGCAAGGGTGTTCCAAAGATCCGCAGACAGGGCAGGGCTTACCGTTTTCCAAAGTTTCAGCGATGATTCCAGCCTGCTCATCCAAAAATGCGCGGTTTTTCGCTTCATAATCGGCAATTGCTTCCTCGGATGACTCCGAGGCTTTTTTGTAATCGCTTTGGAGAGTATCCAAATTGTCACCAAGTTTGTGAAAGGCCTTAAATAATGCTGAAAGGTTTTGTTGCTTAGTCAGTTTTTCTTGAACCTTTTCTTTTTGGCGAGAGAGTTTTTCCTTGCCTTCTCCTGCATCTGCAAGGGATTCAAACTCTTTTTTCAGGATTTTAAACTCCGCTTCATCAATGGCATATTGCTCCCGGTCTTTTTTCAGTTGCCTCTCGTTTTTGGAAATAGTATCCTCGTCATTTTTGATTTGTTTTTCCAGGGCTGCTAACACTTCATAACGGGGAAACTCTGCCTCAAGCTTGGCCTTTTCTTCAGCAAGCTGTTCTCTTTCCGACACTTTCCCCTTTTCAATATCAAAAGCAGCCTTCAGTGCAAGATTGGTCTCATTTTCGCCGATTAAATTCTTCTGTGCTTGGTCTAATGCTTTTTGAGTTTGTTCTTTTGCTTCAATCTTACCCAAATTTGCATTGACGATTTCGAGGGCTTTGTCTGCATCCCAGATTGACTTTTGAATAGCCGTTTTTTTGTCATTGTCTTGTGTCAGGAGACGATCAATCAGATCCATAACATCCTTTGCAGGAAGAAGCCCGTTCTTTGCTTTTTCAACCTCAATACTCAGGACGTCATTTTCATCACAGGCAATTCCATCAATATATTGCTTGATACTGTTACGAGCGGCATCGCATTTGTCATTTAGTTGACCGGACTCCTTCTTCAAACGTTCCTGCAAGTCCTGATACAACTGCGTTTTGAATATTTGACGGAATATTTTCTTTCGCTCCTCTGTGGGGGCAAACAGCAATTTGAGAAAATCCCCCTGTGCAATCATGGCGATCTGCAAAAACTGGCTACGGTTAATGCCCATAATGTCTCGTATTGCATTATCCACGTCGCGCTGCTTTGTGACAACGCGCCCATCCGGATATTTTAGCTGCACTTCCGCTTTTTGCGTCGTAAATCCTTCGCCGCGGGATTTGGGACGTTCATACTCTGGATTTCGTTTTACGGTGTATGTTTTTCCGGCGTAGGAGAAGACAAGTTCAACCTCTGTCGGAGTAGTTGCCTCGGCATATTTTGAGCGGAACATGGATGGCTCGCGGTTGTCTCCGCTGGCTTCTCCATACAATGCATAAGTGATCGCATCAAAAATAGTTGTTTTTCCGGCTCCGGTATCGCCCGTAATTAAATAGAGTCCATTCTCTCCGAGCTTGTCCAAATCAAGAACTGTTTTTCCTGCATAGGGGCCAAACGCAGATACTGTAAGTTTGATAGGTCTCATTGTTCACCCTCCCATGTTTTTTCTATCAACGACTTCATGTACTCAAATTGCTCAGGATTCATCGGTTGATTATTTTGCAGTTCATAAAAATCAGAAAAGAGCTCTAATGGCGATTTAGTTTCAACGTCTGTTGCACCACTGATCTCCACGCTTGAGCGTGTGCGTCTATTATCGTAATCAAGCTTCATCAGCCGATGATATACCGTGCGCAGTTTTCCGATCGCATCCGGAATGTCTTCTTCGTCCGTCAGCGTGATGTGCGTATAATCTTCCGGCCATGTTGTACCCTCATAGAAGGATCTAAAGGTCAACTCATCGTAGGTTCCTTTCAACTCGACAAGATCATGCTGCGGGACAAGGTCGATTGTTTTATATGACACTTTTCCTTTCTCAGCGAGTTCGATCACTGTTACCGACTTGCGGTCTTTTGCTTCCGAAAAGGAATATTTCAACGGTGTTCCGCAGTAACGAATATGCTCCGCGCCACAATTTTGCGGCGAGTGAATATGTCCAAGTGCGACATAATCAAAGGGATCAAAAACGTAAGCGTCCACATTATCAGATCCACCAACCGAGATTTCCTCAGATTCAGAGCGCAACGAACCCGTAACGAACTGATGTGTCACCAGAATATTTCTACTGCCATGATTGATACTCAGCTTTGAAATGACGCTATTTATAGCATCTGTGTAAGTAGTAATTTCATCGTCACAAAACCTGCGGACATGAGCTGGTTTAATAAACGGCAGCATATAAACATCCACCGTACCGTATTCGTCCTGCATAGAGAAAGGTACAATCTTTCCATTATAAACCGGTGACATATGAATACCGCTGGCATCCATAATGCGAGAACCAAAAGCAATCCTTTCCGGTGAATCGTGGTTTCCGCTAATAACGAATACCTCGAGCTTTCGTTTGGCCAACTGAACGAGAAAGTTGTCAAACAACTGAACTGCCTCCGCCGCGGGAACAGATTTGTCGTAGACATCTCCTGCAATAATCACACCATCCGGCTTTTCAGCATCAACGATATTGATGATTTTTTTGAGTATGTATTCTTGATCTTCAAGCATCGAATACTCATTTACTCTTTTCCCTAAATGGAGGTCTGATAAGTGAATAAACTTCATAACAAACTCCTTTACCCCACAACCAACTTATTTGTCTTCTTCAAGAACTTCGCTGGGATCGGGCGGTCCAGCTGCCAGGTGATATTCATCGGTCTGCTACCCTCATGCTTCACGTAGTTCGCCGTACCCAGATAGGTGTACGCTTCCGCACCGCCGGTCATACGGTCCGACTTAAACTCACGGACAAACAGCAGCACCTTGCTGCCTCGTTCCTTGTGGTGGATGTAGCGCTGACCGGTGGGTGAATTCTCCGCTGTGGTGCTCTGGCTCTGCCAATGGAACAAGCTCTCATTGATGGAATAATCGTTGTACATGGTGGTTGGCGAATAGTCCTTGTCCGCCTTGTTCAGCGTCACAAAGAACACGTCGATGTTTTTCTCCGGCAGCCACTTCACGCCCTCACGAACGGTGGACGGCTTCATAAAGTCCAGCGCTACCAAGAGCTGGTCGCGGGTATAGGTGCAGTGCAGATCCAATGGGCAGTCGAAGCCCAGTTCCACCGGCTCGTCGATAAAGTCAATCTGCTCGAAGCGATAACGCAGCAGCTCCAAGAGCTCGCCGAGCAGAACCGTGCTGTCAGACAGGGCATAGAGGTTACTAAGCACCTCTTCGTCGTCCCAGTCCTCCACCACCTTACCCCAGACGGTGATATAAAACATCTGCATCATCCGCTTTTCTGCATCCGGAAGCGCTGTAAAATCAAGGTTGTCCAAACGCGGAAGGACGTCCAACAGGAACAAAATCCAGCGGCGGGAGTCGATCACAGCAAGCTTTGCAAACGCTTTGGTCAGGATGTCCTCCAGTGGTTCTGAAAAGTCCTCGATGGCATCCGCTCTGGCATAAATGCGAGAGAAGGAGGAAAATTTGTAGATCGCCCGCGGATCGAGATGGTAGTAATCCAAGAAGTTTTTGAGCGTCAGCTCCAACCCACTGTCCTCCGTGAAGGAGGCTGCGCGAGCCACCAACCCAGCCGTATTGCCATAGGAGGCGCGGATATTCTCCAAAATGTATTTGGCCGCCTTCTTCTCCAGCTGGATATAGCAGCCCTTGGGGACGGACACAAAGCCGTCCTTGATCTCACGGCTCACGCTGCGAGTGGCATTTGACAGCAGCGCCGCAAACTTATCTTCAAAATTGTATTTTCTATTTGCCTGACCAATGAAGTCCAGCACGGTCAGGCATTCCTTGTCCTCAGATAGACGCAGGCCACGTCCGAGCTGCTGCAAGAAGATCGTCAGCGACTCAGTAGGCCGTAAGAACAGAACGGTATTGACTTCCGGAATATCCACGCCTTCGTTATAGATATCTACGACGAAAATGAAACGGACATTGCCAGATACCAAACGCTGTTTGGCCGCCGCTCTTTCCTCGTCCGAAGATTGCCCGGTGAGGCACATGGACGGGATGTTGTGGTCGTTAAAATAGCGGCACATAAACTCCGCGTGATCGACCGTCACGCAGAAGCCGAGGCCCTTCACCTCGTCAATGTCCGTCACATATTTCAGCAGTGCCGTCACCACATGGTCGGCGCGGCGGTCGGCAACAGCCCCGCTGAACGTGTAGATGTGCTCCAGCTCGCTCTTTTGGTAGCCACCGGCAGACCATTTGAGCGCATCCAGATCCACCGTATCGGTAACGCCAAAATATTGGAACGGGCACAGGAGCTTTCGATCAATGGCTTCCGGCAGACGGATCTCCGCTGCAATGCGGTTATGGAAGTATGGCAGGATACTCTTGCCGTCCATACGTTCCGGAGTAGCGGTCAAGCCCAGCAGAATGCGCGGCTGGTAGTAGGACAAGAGCTTCTGGTAAGTCGGTGCAGCGGCATGGTGGAATTCGTCCACGATGATGTAATCGTAAAAATCGGGACTCGTCTTTTCCGTGAAGCTCTGTGAGTTGAAGGTCTGGATGGACAGAAACAGGTTGTCGATGCTCTCTGGCTTATAGTTGCCCACAAATAGCTCACCAAAGTTTGCGTCCTTGAGCACAGCGCGGAAGGTGTACAAGCTCTGCTTGAGGATTTCCTCCCGGTGCGCCACAAAGAGCAGGCGGCAGGGTCGATCCGGATTCTGCTTGCGGAAGCGCTTGTAATCCAGCGCAGAGATGACCGTCTTGCCGGTACCGGTGGCCGCCACCACCAGATTGCGCGTATAGCCACGGACAGTGCGCTCTGCCTCCAGCTTGTCCAAAATTTCCTGCTGGTAGGAATAGGGGTTGATGTCCATGGTGTAGACGTCAGCATTGTTGGTGTCGAAATATTTTTCCGCTTTCAACGCCCGCGCCAAGCGCTCTCGCTGATCCTCCGCGTAGTATTCAAATTCGCGGTCATTCCAGTAATACTCAAAGGTAGCGGCGATTTTGTCAATGGTTTCGGGCAGGTCGCGCCGCGTTACTTTTGTGTTCCATTCAAGGCCGCTGGTCAGAGCCGCATTGGACAGGTTGGACGAGCCAACATAGGCCGTCGTGAAGCCGGTTTCGCGGTAAAAGATATATGCCTTGGCGTGGAGGCGGGTCGTCTTGGTGTTGTAGCTGACCTTGATGTGCGTATTGGGCAGCTTTCGAAGCTCCTCAATGGCTTTCACATCGGTAGCGCCCATGTAGGAGGTGGTGATGATGCGGAGCTCGCCGCCGCTATGCGTAAACTCCCGCAGCTCGTCCATGATGAGCCGTAGGCCGCTCCATTTGATGAAGGACACCAGCATGTCGATCCGGTCGGCCGAGACGATTTCCTTTTTGAGCTCGGTAAACATCTGCGGCTCATGCACAGCCCCGGTGAAAAGTGAGCTTTGTGCGATGGAGGTCTCTGGGCGCTCTATGTCCGCCGCGGTTTTTCCCACGGCCAGCCTCGGATCGGCTTCCCGTAAAAGCGCAAGAAGCTGCTCTGCCCGCTGGTCAACGCCAAGCGCGGCAAAGTCAGCTTCTTTCGTTGTACTTTGAATGAGGTCAACGATCTGGTTGGTCAGCCCGATCTGGGCAGAAATATCCCCGCCGTTGTCCAGCACGTTATCCAAGCCCTTTTGAACCACATCTGCCAGATACTGCGCCAGCACCTTGGAGGCTTCCGCCTTGTCAATGGGCGCAACAGACTTGCGGGCCTCCGGAATCTCCGCAAGCTCGCCCGTCAAGGCGTTGTTGATGACTTGTTCATATAGACCGGGGTGTAACATCAGTATATCTCCTTTTTCTTGCCTAATTGCTTTTTGGCGATACGTAAGGATTATGGGGTGTTGTGCAAAACAGCTATTACTGCTGGACTTGCAACCGCAAATATTGACTTTATTATACAACTCTTTCACCTATGAAGCAACTCTAATTCTCACTTTCGGTATCCATATCCCATGTTTTGCTCGCTAATTTTGACGCTAATGCTCACTATCGTTTTCCGATCAACGTCAATATCACAAGGGCTTGGGATTATCCCAAAATCGCCGCGTGTCCGGACACCGGCTGTGCTTGCTAATCCACCAAATCCCAGTTTTCTCCGTCTCAATGCCGCTCTTTCTCTCCGCCGAAATCTGTGCTATACTGTAAGAAAATCAGCGGAAG
>ENA-OPNV01000958-OPNV01000958.1-human-gut-metagenome-genome-assembly--contig:-NODE-958-length-14311-cov-2.195918_pt1 | contig 14311 bp, 9 predicted proteins | sample MGYA00241542_ERZ501781 | MGnify/ENA primary metagenome ERZ501781 (study PRJEB25962, sample SAMEA2042609) | human gut metagenome | biome: human gut; feature: human-associated habitat; material: faeces...
CATGACCAACCACAACGCCGAACGTATTGTTAAACACCCAATCCACAAATCCCGAACAATCCAAGCCATAAGGAATCGTCATTCCCGTTGTGTTGCTGCCTGTGGCAGTTACTTTCTTCGGCGTACCCCATCTGCTGTCCCAACCGATAACAGAGGATTTTCCGCCCCAAAAATAGCTTACCTTTCCGACAAGGGAAAATGCCGTTTTGACGGTTGCTTTTCGTTCTTCAGAAACAGCTTCAGGAAGGTTATCCAATATATCCCTTAAAGCCGCATCACTGATTTCTACGTTATTTCCGGTTACATCCATTGCTCCAATGAGTTCGGACAGCATTTGTGCATATTCGGGTTTCAGCAGCTCCTCCGCAGACTGCTTTTGATACTTTGTAAAATTATAAAATTCGTACATATCACTGCATTTCTTACTTGTCAGCGTAATATGCAGCTTGATTTTTACCGTCTTTTTCCCATTATGGCGGCGAACAATCTTCTCCGTCCGATAGGTCAGCTCATTCATATCCCAAAAGGTTTCCTTTAGCAGCTTTTCCCGTTTCTCATCCATCGTAACTACATCAAGGGCATGATTTTTGTCCCCCGAAACCCTTGCAGAAAACACCGCAACCACATCTGTCCAGTTAGTAATCAGTAAATCACTGCCGCTATCGGGCAGGCAATGATACACGATACTGTCATAGGCAACACTGTTTTCAATCTCCCTTACCCTTTGATTAAATTCATAATTCGTTTCCGCAACAATCTGTGCCACCTGTTTTGTCCCTTCCGTATGATCAAATGCAGAAAAGAAAATGCCGAAGGACGTGGAAACAACCGCCATCACCGCAGCAATTATCACGAACACCACCAGAGCCACACTCATACCGCCCAGTGCCGTCAAAATACTCTTTACAAAAGCTTGTGCCGTATGTATCACAGCCTTAGTCAGTCTCTCAGAAAGCTTCTCTGCCTTCCTATTGATTTTTGCCGTCTCCCTCTCATTGATAAACCGCTCCTTCAACTTATGTTTGATAAAAGCCCGCCGCTGTGCGTCATATTCTCTTTTTCGGTCGGTATCCCCCAAAGGCTCACGAAAATATCTACCTTTTGTATCGATTGTTTGGTTTGAAACTTTTTTATTACTCTGCGGTCTATTTTCTCTTTCTGTCCGCAAAAAAGCCTTCGGCTGATATGAATATCTTTCTTCCGTTGCCATCGGCTCTGCATGATACCTGTTTTCAAGTGTTTTCCTTTTCTTCTCCTGTATAAATTTCTTTTTTAGGCGTACAATGCTGATATTCCGCCGAACCTCCATAACCCTTCGGTAATCTCGCTTTACTGTTCTTCTCTTGGTGGCTTTATCAGCGGTATATCGCTTTCTCTGTAAATCAGCCATCGTCCGTACTGCCGACCTTTTGGCTGTCCTTCCTTTTTCTCCGGTATATCTTTTGTCCGATTTTCTGTTTTTTGCCTTTCTGACCGCATATTCCGATATATATGCGGCAGTATCTTCCAAAGCTCCTTCCGCATCCTCGGCTGTTTCATTGAAAACGCTCTCCGATTTTTGTCTTGCGTTTCTCGCCGTTTCCCGTATAAAGGCAGACTGCAAGGCTTTGTTTTTCGCTCCTGTCGATGTTTTTTTCACAGAATCCTTGGTTTTTATAACTTCTTCTTTTCCTTTCCATTCTCTTTTCTTCATCAGCACTTTACCTCCACGCAAAAAAACAGCAGGCAGAAATAGGATGAAACCCTAAAATCTGCCTGCCATGTATTATTTATCCTCCGGTTTTGTTGTCATCAGCTCATACAGCTTGGTGTCCTTCGGAAATTGATTTACAAAAGGCACCATTGCCTCGCCCACCTTTAATAGCCCCTGTCCGACCGGCGTATTTTCGATATGCTTCATTTGATTCACAGAGATATGAAACAGCTCCGCCAAATCAATCCTATCCGCAGGTGCCTGATTGAGCAGTATCAGAAATTCGCTGTTGGAAAACATATTTCTTGCCGTTACGGAGTGCAGACAATCACTGACATTCTGCGTAATGCCTGTTGCCAATGCCCCATATTTACGAAAGCGTTTCCAGCTCTCCGAAAGAAAATTTGCACTGTATTCATTTGCAAAGAACAGATACACCTCATCAATATAAACCCATGTGCGTTTGCCCTTTTTTCGGTTCTCCATCACTCGGTTCATAATAGAATCCAGCATAATCAGCATACCTACAGATTTTAACTGTTTGCCTAAATCCAGAATATCAAAGCACACAATGCGGTTTTTCATATCAACATTGGTCTGATATGAGAATACATTCAAACTGCCCTCTGTGAATAGTTCCAAGGAAAGTGCGATTTCCTTTGCCAAGGGCTCCTCCTGTCGCAAAAGCTCCCTTCTTAGCTCCTTTAATGTCGGCGGCTCACCTGTATAGCTTTTGGTGTACTCCTGATAGACATTTTTCACGCATCTGTCCACAATGGAATTTGCCGCACCTTCCACTCTGCCGTTATTCACACTTTCATACAGGGACATAACAAAGCTTGATTTCAATGTAATCGGGTTATCCCCCTCTCCGTACTCCCTCGACATATCCAGTGCATTGATGTGATTTTTGCTGTCGGGCGCAAAACGGATTACCTCGCCGTTCAGAGAGCGAATCAGCGGTTCATATTCCCGTTCGGGATCTACTACAAGAATATCGTCATCGGTGGAAAGTGCCACAAAGGCAAGCTCTTCCTTTGCAATAAAGGATTTGCCCGAACCGGAAACCCCAAGGATAAAGGCATTGCCGTTCTGGAGATTTTTTCGGTTGCACATGATAAGGTTGCGGCTGATACCGTTCACACCATAAAAAATACCGCCTTTATCCCGTATTTCCTGTACGGAAAAAGGGTGCAGTGCGGTAATACTCCTTGAGGTCATCGTTCTTAAAGCGTGTATTTTTCTCATGCCGTAAGGAAGAACCGTTTTCAATCCGTCCTCCTGCTGCCACCGCAAAACAGAAAGCGTACTGAATTTAGATTTTACGGCGCTGACAAGAGATTCCGTATCAGCATTAAGCTGTTCCATATCGTCTGCGATATGCACCACTGTCAGCAGTGCAAACATCATGCGTTCATCTCGCATCGTAATATCATCCAGAAAATCCTCGATTTCCTCTCGCATTTGCCGAAGGTCATAAGGAATATTGGCACTGAAATTGTAGTTGTCATTCTGCTTTCTCTGCCATCTGGTTACGTCCGTCTCCACAGAAAGCAGCTTGTTCTGCACCTCTTTTACCGCCTCATCCGTCGGAATCGGCAGAATATCAATAGAAAGCATGATATTTTTTGAAACATCCGCCATGCTTGCAATCATATCTTCCTCTAAAAAAGAGGCATAGTCCTTGATAAAAAGAACCCTGCCCACCTTATCGTCCATTTCAAAATAATCGGATTGAAACTGTATGCTGTCGGGGCAAATGGCATCCTTAAAATTATGCCCATGCCGAATGAAATTTCCTAAATCAATCTCATCCTCCCATTCCTCATCCGGTCTGAAAAAGTCCTTCAAGATACGCAGCCGTTCTTTGTTCCCCAATTCCGTTACAGCAGAAGAAAGCCTTGCCAGATTTGTTGCCATATCCGTGCCGATTCTCGTAAAAGCTGCTCTCGCTTCTTCCACAGTCTTTTTGCTGACAGAAATGGTGATATATTTTTCCTGTATCATATTTTGTGTTGCGGCGGCTTTTCTCTCCAACATTTTGTTGTATTCCGCTCGGTATTCGTCAATGCCGTCCTTCTTCGCCTGCAGCATCAGCGTCCGCCGAAATTCCTTCAGATTCAGCTTTCGGTTATTGATTGTGATTTTAATGGATGCGTCCACAGGCAGAGAATTTAAAAAAGAGCAAAACTGATTCAGCATTGCCCTTTTATCCTCGTCCGATGCAACCGCAAAATTGATGTCGGTCATTTTCCATGTGCGGCTGAAATTGTTGTTTACCTTCCAAATCCCGTCATCGTATATTTTTTCTATGGGAATGGATGCCTGCACGCTTCTTGGTACCTTTCGTGCCTCTCTTTCGTTTGAAATGCTGTTTCGCAATGTCTTTAACACAAAATCCCGCCTTTCTCGTTGTCTGTTCCGTATGTAACAGATATAAATAGTAGTTGTCCGCTTTGAAAACACGCCTGCCGGCATAAATGATTTCCGATTTTATAATGGCCCAAAAAAGCTGCTCTGCCGTAAGAGAGTTATACTTAAAAAATCCCATTGCCGCCACAGGAAGTGCGGCAATCATACAAAGCCAGCTTGCCGTTTCCTTTCCCAAAATGCCTTTTAAGCCGAAATATGTGCCAACCGCAATGCCGATTGCCGCAACTGAGCAGACAAACTGCCTTGTTGTCAGCCCGAAAAATACCGCCTCTTTATAAGAACAAATCTCTTTGTTTACGTTTATTTCCATATCACACCCCCTATAATGCAAACATTTCTTTTACAATTCTGTCCGAGCCTTTAATCAGCCCCACCAGAACAAGCATATTGAAAATCGTTTCCGCAAGATACGCCAACACCTGCACCACCGCCGAGCTTTCCGCATCCACCAAACCGAAGTTTCCGCTTGAAGCAAATGCCGAAAAAATCAGACAGGCAAGCACAATAACCGCACCTTCCATGCACACACCCATGTAGCTTTTGATGAAGGCCTTTCCCATAAAAGAAGTCGCTTCGCCTGCAAAGGAAGATAAGGGAATAGGGGCAAAGGCGGTATACATATAGAGCTTAAAAAATCTCGAATATACCGTCAGTATCATCACAAAGGACAGTACGATAATTACAAGACAGCCCAATATCGTTACCAGCCACAAAGGGATACTCGCAAGAAATCCCACCTCATTGACCGCCGTTTCCAGTTCTTCGGGCAATGCCATATCCGCCGCAGCCATCCCCATTTTTTCCGCAATTACCGATACAATACCGGTGCAGATGTTGAAAATAGCGGTCATTAGATCTATCCCGTAGGTTACAGCTGTTTTGGCAAGCACGAACCGTATAAAAAAACGCAGGCCCTGTTCCGGTCTGCGTAAATCTCTGAAATTTATGGTGCTTTTGCAGATGCTTAGAGCAAAGAAAAGGACTAAAAGCCCGTATCCGATTGCTTTTAGTCCGTCATTCAATGTCAGTGCCAATCTCCAGATGTCCCCGCCCTTAAATTCCTCGGGCGTTGTGCTGACAAGCTGCCATATTTCCGTTTGTTTGTTGTTCCAAAATTCAAATGTCCATTTTAGGCTTTCTATCAGCCAGTTGTCATTCAATTACACCACCTCGTGTTCACTCATATACTGATTTCCTATTACCGAATTGATTCTTGAATATCATTCTGAATATTTCTTTTAGATATTTTTGAATGCGATAAACTGGAATTTCTATTTTTGTGTTTGTATACTTCAGGATTTTTAACCAAGTATCAACATGCTGTAAAGTCAACTTTCTTGGTTAAACCTTGGTTTTTTAACTTTGACGATTTCAACTTATCCAAGGAAAACCTTGTTTTTAAAGGTTTTTTCTCATCAGCTTGGATAAATCTTGGATAAAATTTGTTTCTTACTTGTTTAATTCCTTGACAAGTATCCAAGATGACCTCTGCTGATTCTTGGAATCTGTTGTGATTATTCCCATTCTTCTCATCTGAGCCAAAAGATTCTTTACTTTACTCTCTTTCTGCTTATCCTATATTGCTAATAAATTCATTACCAAATTAACCATAATGTCCTTTTCCAACGGATTAGACTCTGCGATCATCAACGTAATAGCAACCATCGCTCCATCGCTTATTCGCTTTGTTCCATCTTTATATAAAAAATTATTTTTATTTAGAAATTCCAAAAACAATGAAGCAGCAATTCTCTTACATCCATCGGCATAAGGATGATCTTTTATCATAAAATATAATAAGTTAGCAGCTTTTTCTTCCAACGAGGGATAAACATCTCTTTCAAAAACGCTTTGGTAAACTGCAGCTAAAATCCCCTCAACTTTTCCTTCTTCTTTTTCAACGCCAAAAACATTAGAATGAAATGTATCTTCCATAGCATCTACCATCCTACGGCATTCTTCATATGTTATCCTATAAATTGGTTTATTTCCCTCTGGCTTATTTAGCGATTGATGGTCATATTGATCTAATAGCATCAAAGCCTCTGTATACAAATTAACTGCTTTCAACACATCTGTTTCCTCCACTTCCAGAGTTGATGCCAACATCTTAGTTTGTATACTTACTGTACGCTGCAATGCCTCCAATCTCTTTTCATTAATTGCATATCCCTGGATAATGTATTGTTTAAGGACTTTATTCGCCCATTTACGAAATTCCACCCCTCGATTAGATTTTACCCTGTATCCAACAGAAATAATCATATCCAGATTATAATGCTCTACCCAGTAAGTTTTACCATCTGAAGCAGTTGTCGCAAAATTTGCGACAACTGAATTATCTAATTCTTCTTTCAATGCATTATTAATATGTTTACCAATCGTCTTCACGTCTCTTTCAAATAACTCAGCCAACTGATTTCTATTGAGCCATACAGTGCTATCATTAACAGACACATTAAGTTTTATCTCCTTATCTGCCGTTTCAAACAAAATCAATTCATTTTTCATAATAAATTTCTCCTGCAAAATTCCGATTTTTTACCGCTATTATAAATAACAAGGCTCAGTAATTGTCGAATTTTAAAACTATTAGATTATTTCTTAATCTACTATAATTCGATATCCATGAAATTCATTCCATGTAGTTATTAAAATTTCTTTATTTTCTCGAGCCCATTCTAAAATTTTATTTAAATCCTTTCCAGGAAGTGACGATTCCAATACTTCCAAAGGATCTATTCTGATACTTGCCATACCATCAGTGCCTTTAGCAACATGAAAATGCGCATAGTTGTGATTATCTTCACGAGCAGATCTTATTTCTATTCTATAACCATTCATTCTACCTACAGTTTTAAGCTCTATAGATGGAATATGTAGTGCACGAGCTTTATATTTTCTACCATCTTTATCTAATGAAGATACTACTCTTTCAAGAATCAATAAAATCAATTTTTTCTTATTTTTTTTAGATTATCTCTTATTCATATACCGATATCTCCAAATGCAAATCCCAATTTATCCAAAATATATCATTTTTATCTATTATAGTGCCTTTCTCCAATATCCGCAACACTCCACTCGCAAGGCTTGAAATTCTTTTATTTTTGGAACCCGACTATCTCTCCATCACAAAATCAAGTCCAATATCTCCTTGGCAAAAGCAATAATCAGCCCACCGAAGAAGGACAAAAAACCATTACTTTTCTGTGTGGGATCATGCCCCTGCACCCCCAAGCCAATCTGCACAACACCCCAGCCAAGGATAATCACGCCAACCGCCTTAATCGCCGCAAACACAAATGTAGAAAGATTATTGATTGCCGCCAATGGGTCTGTTCCTGCGGCAAAGGCTTTTGCTGTGCAGAACAGTATGGAAAAAATAAGCGTGGCAAACAGCTTATAAATCTTTTTCACATCTATTCCCTTCATTAAATTTCTTATCTTTTTTCGTATATTCATTTCGATTCCTCCTTAGTCCAATTCAATTACTTCTATCTCATCCGCATCAAAATCTTGATGCAGGTCAACATCGGAATAGTCGGCAGTTTTCTTTTTCTCATAAGGTTCTGCACCGCCATCCTCCGTAAATTTGATATTTCTGTGTTTCTGCAATACAAACTTCTTATCCATCACAGCCCGTTCCCCTCTGATTATGACAACCTCGTAATTATTATCTATCATGCGAACCTCATCGGGTGTGAGCAGCTCCCTGCCAACACTTTGGAAGTTATTGCTTGAGGAGCCGTTTCTGCCATGTGTCACACCTCTGGTTTTCACATCAACGGTTTCTTTACCAAGAGACTTAGAAATGTATTCATGGGAAGTGCTTTCATTGCCGCCCAGATAGATATAGGTATCGCAGTTGCCCGTCAGATTTTCCCAGCTATCCTTAAACATTGCCTTTATTTGTGCCATGTTCTGTATGATAATGTTTATGGAAATCTCCCGTCCTCGGCAAGTAGCAAGCACCTTTTCAAAGTTTTCGGGCAATGCGACATTGGCAAATTCGTCCATCATTACCCTTACATGAACAGGCAGTCTACCGCCATTTCTGTCTGCCTCATGGTAAAGTTCCTGAAACGCCTGCGAATAGAGCATACTTACGATAAAATTCAAGCTGGTATCGTTATCGGAAATGACGGCAAACACCGCCTTTTTCCTGTTCCCGATGGTATTCAGAAACATTTCATCCTTTTCCGTCACCCTTGCAATCTCCGGCAGGTTAAACGCAGCCAGTCTGACAGCCGTTGACACCAAAATGGATTTTGCTGTTTTGCCCGCTGCCTGTTTGAAAACCTTATACATTTTCAGTGCGATATGCTCGGGATTTTTCCGTTCCAAGTCATCAAACAGCAAGTCCACAGGGCTTTTATAGCTTTCGTCCTCCTCGCTTGCGGCAGCATTTTCTATCATATACATAACGGTAGAAAAATTCTGTTCACTTGCAGGTGCTTCATGCAGCAGATACAGGATAAATGCCTGTAAAATTGCCGCCTCGGATTTATCCCAGAAGGGATCACTGCTTTTCTGCCCCTTCTCATTGGTGTTTTTAATGAGATTGGTCACAAGCTTCAGTGCATCATGGTCACTTCTGAGATAAGCAATAGGGTTATAGCAATCCGATTTTTCAAGGTCTACCAAATTCAAAACACAAATCTCATAGCCTTCCTTTTCCAACAGTCCACCTGTCTTTCTTAGGATTTCGCCCTTTGGATCTGCAATAATATAGGAGCAGTTGCACTCCATAATATTCGGCAGAACATACCCTCTGGTCTTGCCTGCACCCGAGCCGCCCACAACAATGACATTCAGATTTCGCTTATGCTTTCTGCCGTCAAGTCCCATTGAGATATGCTGAGAAAGAATGATGTTGTTGGTTTTATCTCTGTATTTTCTGTTCAAGGCTGCTGCATCTCCCCATTTTGCCGAGCCGTATTCCTCGCCCGTTCTCTTATTTCCTTTTGAGGTGTAATAATAGCCAACCGCCAGAGCATACATACAAAGTGCCGCAAACACACAGCGGACAGTATATCCATTCAAAGAAAGTTGAAAAGGGTGCTGTAACCGTTCCGAAAACAGAGAAAGAAACTCTGTCAGCTTTACGCCTTCCCCACAACAATCAGATGCCAATATCCCAAGCCAAACAACGATCATGAAACAAGCTGCCCATAAAAGGGCAGCCTGCTGAAAGTTCAATTTCTGTTTCATATTTCTTCACACTACTTTTTAATATCCTGTTCTCGGAAGAACCTTTGCTGTTTTCTTCCCATATACAACGGTAACAAAGCTGTCATTGCCCATAATCCACTGACCGTTCCACAAACCGCCGACATCGGTTTTATTTGCAAAACGGTATTCATGGGGAAGGTTAGACAATGCCCTGCAATAAATATATGGTGTTTCCACCTGTGCAAAACCGCTCTTTACCGTCCCAAAAACAAACATTATCTCTGTCACATATTCATTGGATGCAAGCCCCAATGCCGCCGGGGATGCAAAAATGACTCTGTTTTCGGCAGTGTTTAAATTATCGGCAAGCGTTCTGTATGTACCGTTCAGATTTGTTTTATAAACAATCTTATAGGAAAGTCTCTGATTCCAAGTGCCTGTGATGATTTTCTCCAATCTCACCGCATTGACAGGAAGGGTATCTCTCCAATAAAAGCTGTTCAGCGGTACGGCAGAATTATTTTTGATGTTTGTAAAGGTATAGCGTACTTCCTGTCCCGGTACAATCTGGTTATATCCTCTCTTTGTAACAGAAACATTGGTATAGCAGCTCTTGTTTAATACCTCAAGGCGTACAATCTGACCGCTGAATTCAATCTCCGCATTGATTTCCGCCTTTTCCGCAATATAGTAATTCGGAGCCTTTGTTTCCTTAATCACATATCTTCCCAAAGGAAGTGTTTTGCTGACTGCTCTGCCGTTTTTATCCGTCTTTACGGTATCCACAAGATTGCCTGCTCTGCTGTAAATTTCAAATACCGCATCGGGCAGAAGGGTTCCTGCCGCCAAGCCGTTCATCGGGTTATCATCCGCAGATTTCTTTGTAATCTGAATCTGTCCCATCTGCGGTGTATTCTTCCATGTGATATGACCGGTTTCGCCGTATTCCACATAAAAGGTTTTCTCTGTATGGTCAATCAAATATCCTTCGGCAGGCTGAATCTCCTGCACATAATATTTTCCGTCCTTCAGCTCTCTGTCGATATACACATACCCGTTCTGGTCGGAGGTATACTGTCCAATCGGATTATGCCTTGCATCGCTGACAAGGAAGGTAACACCGTAAATGCCCTCGCCTGTGACAGAATCAATCTTGTGAATGAGCATAGAAGAGGTCTGTCTGTTGGTAACGGTCAGCAATGCCTGCTTTCCGTTTTTCACTTCGATATGCTTTGGCTCTTTATCAAGGGCATAGCCCTTCGCCGCCTTCGTTTCGATTACCGTATACCAACCGGATTCCAGATTGGAAAGTGCAATTTTGCCGTCACTGTCAGTACGGTATGTACCGATACGCTCCCCGTTCATTTTACTTACTGCAAACGTAACATTTTTAATCGGCCCTCTGCTTTCTTCATCAATCTTGGAAATAACCAATCCATTTAATGCTCTGTCGGCAAAACGCAGCTGATATGTTCCGCCGTCTGTTCCTACTTTGATTGTCTTTGGTTCTTCGCTGATTTCGTACCCTGTGGGTGCTTGGATTTCCGTTACCACATAGCTGTCCGGCTTTACATTCGGAATCAAGATTTCGCCGTTGCTGTCGGTAATAAATTCGCCGTTGGCATTTCCCACAACCGTTCCGTCCGCCGTTGTTACCTTAAACTTTGCACCCATAAGCGGTTTCTTTGTATCTGCGTCTGTTTTGGTAATCAAAAGGTGTCCATAGGGATAATTCGCAAATGTCACCTCAACCACACTTGTGCCGTCCGCTTTGAGCCATGCCTGCTGTTTGCTGTTTTCGGAGAGAAGATAATTCGCAGGCGGCTGTACTTCTTCAATGATATACGCGCCTGCCTCCAAGTCTGTGATAACAATAATGCCGCTGTCATCTGTGGTATATCTGCCGATAATCGTGCCGGAGTTGCCGGAAATATCTCCGCTTACCTTTCGCACCTCAAATGCCGCACCTGCAAGCAGTTTAGATGTATTGGCATCGGTCTTTTTGATAACAATGCTGTTTAAAGGATAGTTCGGAATCTCCTCGCCATAGTCCTTGCCTGAGGTAACCTTCACAGTATTCTTGCCTGTATTTTCCGGCTTATCTGTATTTTCTGTTTTATCTGTGTCAGTGATTGCTGTGCTTCCTTTCAAATCCGTATACGCATTTTCGCCTTCCGCAAGATATTTTCTTGTAACAGGGTTGGAGGGCAAGCTCATCCCCTTTGCCGCTCTCACTTCCGTAATCACATACCAGCCTGCATCCACGCCCTTCAAAACAATCTGCCCGTTGGCATCTGTTTTGTATGTTCCCAGTGTCACAACGCCGCCGTCAGATTTTTCTCTTTGGATTTTAAATACCGTATCGGGAACAGCCTTATTTGTCAGTGCATTTGTTTTGGTAATGATGAGTGTCGGCTTCTTGGTATCCGTAAAAATAAGTGTTTTGGTTTTGCCCCATTCCAAAGCAATGTCCTTATGGTTGTCGGTGCTGATGGTGTAGCCATCGGGTGCTTGGATTTCTTCCACCGTATAAACTGCCTCATCCAAATCTCGGATCACAACTGTTCCCGTTTGATCGGTTACATATTCGCTTACGGTTTTATCCTCTGTTTTTGTTACCTTGAATTTTGCACCTGCAAGGGGTTCGTTTGTTTTTGCATCCAATTTCATAAGCTGCAAGGAAGGTCTGAGCCTGTTGTCAAACTTGACCGCAACACATTTGCCGCCCTCCAGATATACATCCTTACTCTTGTCCGCAATAAGATAGCCCTTCGGTGCGGCAATCTCCGTAATGGTGTACCAGCCTTCGGAAAGATTTTCGACTTTCATCTGACCGCTTTTATCTGTCATGCCTTCATAAACAATACTGTCGCCTTTTTTCGCAACGGAAAACTCCGCATCGGGCAGTGGCATCCCTGTATCTTCATCATATTTTTTAATGAGAATACCGGGCTTTGCCTTATTTTTCAGTGTAACGGTTGCTGTTTTGCCTGCCTCCAACTTCACTGTCTGCACCGTATCATTGAGCAGATAGCCTGCCGGTGCGGAAATTTCCTTAACGGAATAAATACCGCTTTTCAGGTTGGAAAGGCTTGCCTTGCCGGAGGCATTTGTGTGTAAATCCCAAAAATCATTACCGCCGTCATAGGCAACTCGGATCACCGCACCTTCCAGCTTATCGCCTGTATCCGCATCAAGCTTTACCACCTCAAGCTGTGCCTGCTCCTCATTGGCAAATGTGATAACCGTAGGCTCATCATTGTTTCTGATTTCCACATCCTTATGATTGTTTTCGTCAAGAACATAGCCCTTGGGCGGTACTTCTTCCGTAACGGAAAGCGTTCCGGTTACCTTTTCGATTTTGATTTCGCCGTTTTTGTCTGTCACATAATGCCCGATGGTCTTTCCGTCAATCTCCACCTTGAACACTGCCCCTGCCAAGCCTTCTGTTGTGCCTTTCTTTACCTTCAAAATCTGCACATCAGTTGTAGCTGTCGGTGTTTCGGACGTGTCGGGAACATCGCCGCCTTCGGGTGCATACGCAAGCTGCACCCAAGAATCTCCGTTATAGGATGGTAATGTACCATTGAGATACCAACAACAAATAGCGGCATAACAGCAGCAAACAACTTCATATCACATAAATACAGTTAAATAACATATAGAATTAGGAATACTTGAAAAACGGTATTCCTTTTTTATTTCCAGACGTTCAGAAATGAGCGTCTATTTTTTTACCCAAATGAAAGGAGAATCAAAAAATGAATAAGATATTGAAACGATTGCTTACAGGTGTTCTTACTCTCGCAACCGTCTTTACTGCTCTACCCACAACTGCTGTCCATGCTGCGGAAACACAATACTGGACAGAATCGGAGGAACGTGTCGGCATTGTTGAGAAAGTAATGAATGATGGTTCTATCGGCTCTACATTTAATGAGGGGCATATGACCGTTGAGGGCGAGGACGCTTATTGTATCGACATCAACACAGGCTTTAAGAATGGATATAAGACCAGAAGTGACGCAAGTACACGCATGACTGCCGACCAGATAGAGGACGTTGCTTTATCTCTTGAATACGTCAAACAGTACACGAAAAGCCATACAGGATTGAGCAGCCAGCACGCCTACCTTTTAAGACAGCTTGTAGTCTGGAAGAGATTGAGCGTCCATCTTGGGTGGAGCTGTGACAATGTACGAGCTTCCTATGATGAAATCTCAAAATCCGTGCAAGATGAAGTATTCGCCGGAGCGAAAGCCTTTGTAAGAGAAAATAAAGGACGCTATGACTGTTACGGTTATATCTACACTGGTGAGGGGCAGGATTTAGGACAGTTCTTCGCAGAGCTGGCTGTCGGCAATGGCAAGATTCAGAAATCTTCCAGTAATACCACAGTCACAAACGGGAATGACTGCTATTCTCTCTCTGGTGCGACTTATGGTGTCTATTCTGATAAAGGCTGCACGAAATCTGTTGCCATACTTACGACAAATGCCAATGGTAATACGGACACTGTGGAATTAAGAGCTGCGACATACTATGTGAAAGAAACGAAAGCTCCAAAGGGATTCCAGTTAGATAAGAACGTCTATACTATGACGGTCAAGGTTAATGAAACTACGACTTTAAAAGTCAGCGACAAACCAAAAGTCACTGACACTTTGGTTGAGCTTTTCAAGATTGATATGGAAATTTCCAAAGCTACGCCACAGGGTAACGCTTCTTTAGAGGGTGCGGAGTTCGTCTGGAAGTATTATGACGGTTACTATACAAAAGACAATCTTCCATCAGAACCAACACGCACATGGACGACAAAGACAATCGCTGAAAAAGACAGCAACAATGAAGTCCATTACATCACAAGATTAGCCGATTCCTACAAGGTATTGGGTGACAGCTTCTATACACAGAATGGTACTATCTGCTTGCCGCTTGGTACTATCACTGTAGAAGAAAAGACAGCTCCAAACGGTTACTTATTGGAGGGTGCTTATATGCAGGCTGCCG
>ENA-OPNV01000960-OPNV01000960.1-human-gut-metagenome-genome-assembly--contig:-NODE-960-length-14298-cov-3.250018_pt1 | contig 14298 bp, 9 predicted proteins | sample MGYA00241542_ERZ501781 | MGnify/ENA primary metagenome ERZ501781 (study PRJEB25962, sample SAMEA2042609) | human gut metagenome | biome: human gut; feature: human-associated habitat; material: faeces...
CGAGCGACTTTGTTGAAAGTACAAAATTAACGCGTGAAAAGACGTCTTCGGCGAGAATTTTCACGCCCTTAGGCTGCAGCCCATGGGCATCCATGAAAGCACGGACAGCTTGAAAGAGACCGTCCTTCAATCCCGCTTCATGCGTGCCGCCCTGCGGCGTTGGAATAAGGTTCACATAGCTTTCGCGCGTGAGCGGTCCTTCAGCCGTCCACACCACCACCCAAGAGGCGCCTTCACCAGGCGAAAAGCTTTCGGAATCTTCATCAGCAAAGCCTGAAGCTTCAAACGGTTCAATAAGACTTTCGCCCTTGATTTCCGAGAGCAGATATTCCTTTAAGCCTCCCGAATATTTCCAATGCGCTTCCGTCCCGGTGATTTTGTTGACATAGTCCACTTCGCATCCCGGAAGGAGCACCGCCTTCGAGCGCAGAAGACGGACCAATGCCGGTTCAGGAATAACCGGACTGTCAAAATACTTCGGATCGGGCCAGACCGTTACGCGCGTGCCTGTGCGCGACTTCGGGCGGGAGCTTTTCTTGATTTCCAAGGGTTCAGACACGAAACCGTCGCGAAAGCCCATCGTTGCTTCTTGGCCGTCGCGCCAAACAGTCACCACTAAATGCTTGGAAAGCGCGTTGGTTACCGAAACGCCTACACCATGAAGGCCGCCCGCAAACGTGTAGGGGCCGCTTCCATCAGCTTTGGCAAACTTGCCGCCGGCATGGAGCCGCGTAAAAACAATCTCCAGCACCGGCGCGTGCTCTTCTGGATGCATGCCGGTAGGAATACCTCGGCCATCATCCTCCACCGTCACTGATCCGTCCGCTGCCACCTCAACAGAGATTCTTTTGCCGTAGCCCGCGAGCACTTCGTCGCTTGCGTTGTCAATCACCTCCTGAATGATGTGGAGGGGATTGTCAGTCAGCGTGTACATACCTGGGCGCTGCTTGACAGGTTCTAACCCTTTCAGCACGCGAATAGCCTCTACGCCGTATTCTTCTTTTTTCGCCATCTTCACAAACAAAATGCAGCCGGAGATTCAGAGGAAGGCGCTTACACTGCTTCCCTCCGATCGAACCAGTACTGAATAAAAGGAGAGTCGAGGTTGATCGAGTTTCACCGGTCAGCCTTCTGCAGCTCTTCCACTTCAGCAGCAAGCAAACTCAAAGAGCCTGCTGCGCAGGAAGCAGCGAGGAGGACCATGCATTGTTTGATCCTCTTCGAGGACTCACAGATATATATTCTAGCAATTGAAGTCACCGGGCTAAATCCTGACTAGCACGCTGTCAGCGCTGGCACCCCAAAAAGCGATTTCTTTGCGGTTTATCCCAATAAAAAGCACCAACGTCTGCTGAAAGAGACGCTGAGGCACCCAACCCCACTATCAACACTGAATTGATGAGACTGCAGAGCTTGGCCTTATAAGCTTCAATAGCCATTTACTCCAGTACTTCTAAGACATTATTTTCGTTTATCTATTTGAGACTAACAAAAATCATATCTGTATTCTTCAGAAAATACACTCTAATTATTCGTAAAAAATTGACCCAACAAATTAAGATATTGTGCCACTCACTTTAAATGAAAGCCCGACACAAACAATTAAATAGAACAATGCAACAATAGTAATAAATACTCTTTAAATTATCTAAATTTATGAAGTATTTTTATCTATAAAGAAGAAGGCTACCAGTCAAATATTCACAAATCAGATACAAAAACTTTATGAGCTTTATTGGATAGTTCAAACTCTCTCATCCTATCTTTAGCTTTCTCATAATTTCTATGACAGTAGTCTATAATTATTAAATTTAATAATGCCATAATAGGAGCATACCCCGTTGTAAAGCTATAGTATTCTAAATATATTTGAAGCCACACATCTGAATAGTCAACAAATGGACTTCTTTTAGAGTTCGTCAAGGAAACTACTTTGCATCCATGACGTTTTAAGCTCTTAACGGCATTAAGTATATTTCTAGGATATCGTGGAAAACCAAAAACTACAGTTAGATCTCTTTCACTTGAATATGATATAAGATGCGAAGACACATCACTCATAGAATCAATCAAGAATACATCACGACGTACTTTCCCAAGCTCGTAAACAAATGATCTAGCCATAGAAGCAGATGATTGCTGTCCCAAAACAAAGACTCTATCTTGTTCACTGAGAAGCAACTGGAATTTTTCATAATTTGCTTCATCAAACTCTGCAAGAAGTCGCTCAAGAACTGAAACTTCTGAGTGAACAATTTGCTTCAGAATTTCTACTGTAGTCCCTTTAGGACTACGTTGTTTAAACCACTGACTTGTCTCCTCTATTCCACGGAGACTATCGAATATATCCTCCTTAAAATCAGCATAAGTATCATAACCAAGATAGCGAATAAACCTGATTGTCGTAGAGACTGAAACTTCACAATGCCTAGCAACTTCTTCAAGTGTCATATTTTCGATAGAAAGCCGCTCTTTGAGGAAAAAGCGGCTTAATACAGCGGCATTGCGTTTGCGGCTATCAGCTGCAGCATGCAGACGATCTAGAAGACTCATGGAGTTGTACCTGAAAAATACCTCTTTTGTTGCATCCTACATGCCGCAAAGAATTACCAGTCTTCGCTACTTGGTCATTTGCACAGGCGGGAGCGGAATAGCATAAGGCACTGTTTCTTTAGGGCCAGTAAACTTTTCGGGATTCACCCAACCAGCACTGTAGTCCATGACATTGACCTTATCCCCATCTTCCTTCCACCAACAGTACAAACACTTCATCGGCTTATCGCCCGTATTCTTCCATCCGTGCGTATCAAACGGGCGGTGATACATCAGATCACCGGGGCCGACTTCTTTTTTCTCATCATTGATATACCAAATGCCAGTTCCTTCATAGATAAAATAGAACTCTGACGCCGGATGGTTATGTGCTGGATATGTCTGACCAGGAGCTAACATCAAAGTACCGCAGTAAATATTTTCGGCATTCATACCCTTGGTAATATTGTAAGCTTTAGGACCAATAAGTTCCGTATACCAATATAATGCATCCTTATCGGCGATTCCATTCTCACCATGCCCACGGAACCAAGCCGGATATTTCTTGTTTGATTTTTTTGGGGCCTCACTCTCGCTGATGAAACCCGTGTTTCCCTCGATACGGCCTGGAATCTTGTACTCTGCACCTGGCCACATTTTTTGAGTAACGGCATCCGGTGCAACATCCGGATTTGTTTGTGCGGAAACTGCAATCACTGGAAATGAGGCGCAGATCGTCAAGGTGATCATGGTTGCGACAACATTGTTCTTCATTTCAAAACTCCCATCTTGTATGAAAGGACTGAACTGACTCAGTTCAAGACCTATATTGCCTGTCATCTTCTAAAATAACAATCAATTACAAGAGGGTTGTAGCTAGACAAAGAGGCTCGTAGCGGCAGATTTGACAGCTTGCAGATTCTTTTATTTCTTTTTCAGCTCCTTATGCACTACTTTACGCATGACATTTGAAAGGATGATAGTCCGTAAAAACCATTGAAACAAATTGTAATTATATTTTTGAAATACCTTATATCGCTTCTTCTCTAGACTCTTCTGTAATCTTCCTGAACTCTGTCATTAATGAACATACAGAACGGCAGGTCTTTCCTTCTTTTGATCAGTGCAGAAACAGATTATCAAGTATCTTGTCTTAATCAGCACGTAATCGACTAATTCCTCAGCCCCCATCTCTTAATACTTACCGGCGTAAAGTACATATGGGCTACCTCAAAGCTAAAAGAACTTGCTGATACTGCCCAAGTTGCAGATATAAATAGTTCTCTAAGTATTTTGACAAGTCCTTTGATAATAATATTTGTATTTCAATACTGTATTTTTGTCAATTAAATTAACACTCAGAAAACTCTGATTCATTGGTACAGTCTGTATGTCCATCACGCGTCGGTCTTTCCTCGGAGCGCTCAGCGGCTTTGTTTCTTTCGGATGCCAAGCTGTATGTCCAAATCCAGACGAAACCTTTGATCTCATTGTGGTTGGATCCGGTGTCGCAGGGCTGACGACCGCGGTCATTGCAGCAGAGTCCGGGATTCGACGTGTCGTCGTACTAGAAAAGCAACCTCTACTTGGTGGAACTTCCATTATCTGCGAGGGAAACTGGAGTATTTCTGAAACAATTTTTCAGAAAGATGCCGGCATTATTGACAGCAATGATTCGTTTTACGAAGACATGCTAATTGCCGGGAGACGAACAAACAAACCCGAACTCGTACGTGCCATGATTGATGCTGGACGACAGCAGTTTGAATGGACTGTTGCCGGCGGAGTTCGTCCCACAGCTGTCGGGGTCAATTCCGGCTTGCGTATCCCTCGAGCTCACAAATTTAATCCCGTAGAAGTGATTTCTCACCTGAGGCAATGTGCCAAGAAGCTCGGCGTAAAAATTCAAACAGCAGTACGCGTTGAGGAACTTCTTGGAAACCACAACAGCGGTGTCTTAGGCGTACGTGTTTCAAGTGCCGCAGGCAAATGCTGTATATGGGCAACCAAATGCGTTGTCTTAGCTACTGGCGGATTCGCACGAAATAGGGTATTGATCTCACGTTATGCGCCAAAGCTACTCAATGCACTGTGCCTTGCATCTATTGGCGCAACAGGTGACGGCATTCGTCTTGCAGAACCGTTCGATCCTTCGCTGCGAGATATGAATAATCTTCAAGCAGCTTATGCTTTCATCCCCAACCCAAGCTCAATCAGAGACATGACGCATATCTTCTACGGAGGTGCTGTTGCAGTCAATAAGTGGGGACGGCGTTTCACGGATGAATCACAAGCTTATTTTCATACGGCAGAAGCGGCTATTGATCAGGCTGATGCAATGACGTTTCTTGTGTTCGACGAAAAAATCCGTCGTAATCAAATGTCACGGCGAGCAGTCGATCTAGCTCTGTTAAAGCCATTCGATGAGGTTAAGGCACCCCCATACTTGCTTGTTGGCGACACTCTCAAGCTGGCAGCCGAAAAGGCTCGGATACCAGCTGAAATATTGATTGAAACGATTGGAGAGTACAACCACGACATCACAACATTAGGGCGTGATTCCCTCTTCGGCCGAACCTCTCTTGACTGCGGCGTAGGTAATCTGGTTACGATCAATACGCCACCCTTTTTTGTTATGCCTGTAGTTCCCGCCTTTCTCGGCACATATTGTGGTCTAGAGATCGATGAATCTGCTCGCGTTCTTGATAAAAATGGAATCCCCATCAAAGGATTACTTGCAGCCGGCGAAGTAACTGGTGGACTACATGGCAATGGGTCTGTGGGAGGCGCTCACTATGGCGCAGCGCACGCCTTTGGGAGAATTGCCGGTCTAACAGCTGCTCAGCTCCCTTCTCGAAAGGTTTTCTCATGATACTGCAGCAAGCTGTTACCTTACTCTGCCTATGTGCAATAGGACTTGCTAGCCCTTCCTGGGCTGCATTTCCTGGGCAGAAACTTCGTATCAGCATTGATGCATCAGTCATTCCAAACGATGTCTCTGAAGAGACGCTTCATCTGCTCGAGCAAGTGCTCGCTGAGGTGCAGATTGAAGCAAGAACGGAAGAAAATTCCGCAGATTTAAAGAAAGCTTTTGAGATGCGAGAGATAGATCTTCTACTGACCTCAGCAGCTTTATATCGTTCACTCGGAATGATCGGTGCCAGAGACATTGCGACGCTCGCGAGTGAAGATCTTTCGAACCCCAACAAAACCGCTGGAGCTGCAGTTTTTGTTCAGCTCGAACGAGCGGATCTGAACGATTGGCAGGATCTTTCAAATAAAAAAGTAGCATATTCGTCTGAGTGGGGTTTGGACGGCAATACCGCATTTCGCGCGGAACTCGTTCAGCATGGCATCTTAAATGTTAAGTTTGAAAACATTAAACCTCATGCAAGCGACGCAATCCGTCGGCTACTAGAGGGGGAATTTGACGCTTTAGTACTTCCCGTTTGCCTATTAGAAAAGACCGCTGCAAAACAGTTCCTGATGACTGATTCAATGAGGGTTCTCTCTCCACGAAGTACAGAAGGTACAGCCTGCGTTGTTTCTACGAAACTTTTTCCGGGTATTGTGGCCGTCGCGTCTCCAAGCCTTACTCCTGCCTTGTCACGAAGCATAGCGAGTGCACTTTTAAGTGCTGGTCCCGATAGCAGCAAACGATTTTGGACCGAAGCAACTGATTTCAGTGAGCTTGACAGTGCACTCCGCCTACTCGATCTCGACGCATATGCTGATTTAAGAAAATGGTCGTTGCGTCGACTTTGGACAGAATACAAACCGTGGTTCCTCTTTGCACTAATGGGGCTCATAGCGCTCGGACTTCATAGTGTTGTTCTTAGTAGATTAGTCAATCGTCGAACAGCAGAGCTCGCTGATGCCCTATGTCGGGAAAGGCTATTTGAACAACAGGCGCAAGTTGCTGCTCGACGTATCAGTAAGATGGAACGCATTGGACTGCTTGGTCAGGTCACGACACTTTTCGCGCACGAAGTGAGGCAACCACTTTCCGTAATCGCCGTTTACGCTTATGGACTTCGCCGCCAAATAGAGAAAGGCCGTTCCACAGAGGAGGAGTTGATTGACGGTCTCAAGAAAATCGAAGCGCAGAATGCACTTGCAGATTCAATTGTCAAGAAAGTCCGCAATTGGTTGCGGCAAAAAGGTTCCAAACGAGAGCTCGTCAATCTCCTCGATGTAATTCAACGCTCTTGCGCTACATTTCTATCGAGTGGGAAACGTCGTGCAGACTTACAGTTCAACGGCAATAGTCGACAAGAGCCTATATACGTCTACGCAGATTCTCTCGATTTAGAACTTGTACTGCTCAATCTCCTGCGTAATGCCGAAGAGGCTCAGACTACCGTCTTAGCTCCGTTCATTCACCTTGACGTCTTCTCAGATGGAAAAGAAGCATATGTACGCATTGTAGACAACGGACCTCCACTCGATGAAAGCAGTTTTAAACGAATCACAGCAGCCATGGAGACAACAAAACCAGAGGGATTAGGCTTAGGACTTTCACTCGTAAACTCGATCATTGAAGCTCAAGGCGGGCGAATCAAATTTACCCAAAGCGAGGTAGGTGGATTATCCGTTACTCTATCGCTACCACTTGTTCAACCATAACCCACAACAGGCAAACTTTAGGATAGGGGATTAATTGTGAACGGTGAACAACCGTTAGTTCGGATCATTGATGACGAAGAATCGATTCGTGAAGCATTGTCATTTCTGCTTGGTAATGAAGGTTGGAAGACGATCGGTTATGAGAATGCAGACACATTCCTGCGAAGTGATTCGCCGAGCACTCCGGGCTGCGTTATCTTGGATATTCGTATGCCCGGCATGAGCGGTCTCGATGCACAAAAGATCATGAAGGACCGAGGTTTTGTACTTCCAATCATTTTCCTCTCCGCACACGGTGACATCGATACTGCCGTCGACACAATGCGTCTCGGTGCTTTCGACTTCATTCAAAAGCCGATTGATCCAGAGCGAATGACTAAAACGGTAGAGCGTGCGATTCGAGAAAGTATTCGGAGATCACGCGGCATACTCTCATCTGAAGTCATTGCCGAGCGCGTAAATCTGTTGACCCATCGCGAACGGCAGATCTTGCAATTCGCTCAGGCAGGGCTTACCAATAAGAAGATTGCAGAGGCGCTCAACATTCGCGAAAAAACAGTTGAAAGCTTCAAGACGTCAATTTTCAAACGCTTCGGAGCCACGTCAATGAAGGAGCTCCGAACGATGCTCGGCATGGAGCCTAAGATCTGAACCCAAAACACAATCAAAAAACAAATGGTCCTTTGAAGATGGATACCTCAAAGGACCACATTCCAGCTTTTAGTCAGCCTGAGAAGCCATGGATTTTGCTGCTATACGTCCGAAAGCCTGTGCCTTGGCAAAGGCCGTTCCAGATATATAACCAGCTCCATGGAATCCTCCAGTCATTTCTCCGGCCGCCCAAAGCCCCGGAATAATGTCACCATAGACATCCACGACTTGACACGACGAATCAATTCTCAGACCACAGTAAGTTGCAATCATCGCCGCCGTCGCGGGGAACGCATAGAACGGCCCGTTTTCAATTTTAACGAGCTTACCGCTTGTGCTCGCCATTGTCTGACGACCATAGTCTGTATCACGTCCAAGATCCACAAAACCGTTATAGCGCTTTACCGTCTCTGCAAGTGCCTTCCCATCCAACCCTGCGGCCCTTGCTACATCCTCAATTGTGTTGCCGCGATAGAGATAGGCCGGTAATTTTCCTTCTTCTAGTACCGGCTTCCAGAGAACACGTCCTTGGGGATTCGTCTTGTAATCACGCTCAAGCATTGCTTGATCAAAGATGATCCAGGACTTGCCTTCTGGCTGAGCCAATGCGTAATCTGAAATCTTCTTATAAGAAATAGACTCATCTACAAACCGTCGAGCGTCCTTATTGACAATGATGGCACCAGACCAATAAATCTGCGTCATTTCGTCAATTGAGACTGGATTGAGCTTGAACCCGTAGGTAGCTTTGATATAAGCGGTATCCAACATATCGGCTCCCACCGAAAGTCCCATCAGGATACCGTCCCCCTGTGTGCCTGCCCCAGAGATTACGGCAGCTTGCTTTAGCGGTGGATTGTACTTCCCAAGCATCTCAGGATTACGCGAAAAACCACCAGCACAAAGTAGAACTCCTTTGCGAGCGCGAACATACTTCTCGCCGGACTTGTCCTTCACGAGTACACCGGCGATCTTTGAAAAATCATCTGCCCATACGAGTCGCTCGACTCGACTGTTGAGCGCAATGACAGCTCCGTGCTCCTTAGCAAACTTCATCATCCCCATGAGTACGCGGCTAACATCAAAATGATGAGAGCGAGGTACCGATTGCCCCCCCTGAAGGACAATGGCATCAGGTTTAAGCCCGAGATCTGTCGTGAGCCATTGATACTGCTCAAGTACCTCCTTGACGTAAGCTTCAGCCAATGCTTGATTGCAAAGACCTCCACCAGATGTGATCAAATCCTTTACAAAAAGCTCCGCAGAATCCTTAATACCTTCTTTCTTTTGCTCTTCCGTACCAGCTACAGCGATCATTCCTCCGCACAAAGCTGACGAACCTCCTACCATTGACTGCTTTTCGAAGAGCGTCACCTTCAAGCCTCGTTGAGCTGCAACGGAAATAGCGGCCAGACCAGCAGCTCCTCCGCCGATCACGATAATGTCTACAACATCGTCCCACTTTTGTTCGGGAGCCCGTAATTGTTTCGCTTGCGTTACGGCTAATGTTGCGACAGCGGCAGTTCCCCCAAAAATCGTCTTAAAAACGAACCTTCTCGACAACGTCATATTTATCTCCTTTTGGTCAGTCACTCTGAAGCAAATGAAATGTCCAGAGAGCTCATGACTCAGTTTCCAAAAGAAGACCCTTAAGGGTGATCGCAATAAATCAAACCACAGTTCGATATACAGTACAAACACTGTATATCTAGTTTTTAACGTCACTCTTGACAGATTTTATGGTTTAAAACTTAAATAATATCCAATAATATCAATTAACTTACCAAGTTAAGCCTTTAACGCTCATAGTCAGCACATGTGTTCCGTTAAGTAAAAACCAATCCGTCTTGATGGTAAATATTTCAAAAAAAATCGCTTAAGGTGGCAGGAAAAACTCAACAGATCAATCTACGCAAAGAATCTTGTCCGTTACAACCTTTCGAACAATTCTCGTAGAAAAGAGTTCTCCGACACTCTAAAGGATCTAGGCCTAGTCCCAATACAAGACTCCGTATTCTACGGTGATCTCAAGCTAGCTGAAGTGCGAGCTTGAATAAGAACTGCTATGGAACTGCTAGATCCGAAAGAAGACAAATGCTTCTGGCTTCCCTGCCGCTTATAAGTCAAAGACATTCATTCAAAAATGCATCGACCATGACGATTGATCCTTTGCACCATTTTTATCCACGCATTCCTTTTTCTCAACTTGTGTGTGACATCCAACCCGCTGAATCGATATGACTAAAATAAGGATCTAATTCTCATACCTGATAAAAATATTTATAACATATCGAAAACCGTCTATATCTATCTTTTATTCACGAGTTTTATATGCTTTAAAAATATATCAAGTTATACAATAATCACTTAAAAATTCGCAACATCTATGACAGCATTATTTTACCGAGAATGAAATAATTTAGTTTTAATTAAGATTACCAGAAACATTCCACCAATAAACACCAGGTCGCAATTATTGGTTTATGTTATGCCACTTGAACTTCAAAAAAAAAATGAAAAAATCTCGTGAGATTTCATCCTTTTAATCAGAAAGTTATCACCATAAAAATCATTATATACATTAAACTACGAGGCAACGTTCTTACGGGATAAAATCTAATTGGAGAAGTATATTAAGAGTATCGAGTCTCATACTGCTGACTTCAAAACCGCAATACTCGCATTACAAACATCAAAATCTCTATTCAGATCGAGCCTGCAAAATTAGTGCGAACTTTATAATAAATAAAAACCTCATTCTTTGACCCAATCAAAGAACGAGGCTTTTATCAAAATACCCGGATATCTACAACTAGATAGTGGCCGGATTCAATCTTAGCTTTAGGGGATTTCAGCTCACCCAAAGGTGATTTCCTATAGATCCTAGCGTTAGTATTTCTGCTTATTATTTTTTATGATTTATTGGTTAAAAATACAATATTTTTTTTAACAATCAGTGCATTTTCGAAGAATGGCACTGCGCAGATAGATACAAAAACCTTCCAAATCAATAAATACGTCATTAAGCAGAGATCACATCGCCATAAGCTATAGCACTGAAACCGAAGATCATAACGCTACGAGCTATTTCAGTGAAATAGAAGAAATGCTTGCAAAATGTCGAACACTGTCTCAGGATAGAGATCATAACACTACGGGCTACCTATCCGTCGACACTCTTTCTGTGTAATTGACGTAAGTTCAGGCATGAAGACCGCTCAGTGATATGAATACTGAGGGATGGCATATCATATCCCGGTGAGTGAGCACAGAAAGGGCGATTATCAATCGCCACGCCGGTGCCGCCAAACAAAATGGAACAGGCCAAATGAACTTAACATTTGCTTTTCCAACCTGTCCAAACTTCTAATACTAATTCACACTTCAAGAAAGGAACGTTGTTGTCGAATTCTGAGATAGTCAATGCGATGCAAATTCAGTATTTTCAATCGATGCGTGGATTTTATGATGCCTCTTAACATCAATTCTTAATGAGGTCCTATTGCGATAGTCTCATGCATCGCTTGGTGGAAAAAGATTACTTACAGACCAATCTCCACCTATTCCGCCTTCGTCATCACAAAATAATATTTCCGTTGATTACCCGCGACGTAAGGCGCCGTCCGCTCCTTCGAATCCCCGCCTTTTTTGAACGAAGGAACGAACACAAAGCAATTCTTTGGCAGGTACTTCGCGAAGCGATCAAGGAACTCCATCTTCAGCTCAAGATCGGATGATTTCGACAAGAACCCCTCCCCACGATAGACGCTCAGTGTCTCCGTGGTAAGCCGCCAACTCGGCTTCACTCCCACGGCCCATGAAATTTCTTCTCTCTGAGAGATCCACTGCGGAACAGCCATTTCATGCGCCGGATGTAAGGCACCCTTACTCTGAAAATCGAGCTTGACAAGGATCTCGCCTGCATCGTGATCTGCAGTTTTGCCGCGCTGGAACTTTAGATAGTACGCACCGACCTCTTTCTCGTACCCCATCTCCGCAGCCGCCATTGAGAATGGCCTTCAATACAACATCGTACTGGAACTTCTTCCAAGCTTCTTCAGCCGTCGCAGCCGATTCCTTGGGCATGAAGCCCATGAAAATCGGTTCCTTGAGATAGGAGAGGTCCTCAGTCGGGGTCGGCGTCATGAGGAACAGAATGTTGCCAAAGGAGAAGGGAGCACCCGAGATCCAGGACGTTCCGACATACGAGAGTGCCTTGTCAGTCGCGTCGAACTTTCCGGCATTCACGAGCTTCTCCATCTGGTCAGCAGGGACGTACTCGTCGCTCACGAAGCGCCCTATCCCCATCAGGCTCACAAGATTCGACGCATAGGACATCGACGAGATGTAGGCTCGCGACTCCCCGACGTTCTTCTGCCTCGCTGCCGCCACTCGTGCATTGACTTCCGCCTGACTCGTTCTAAACTTCGCCGACTCATCGTAGGCGGCAGAATGCGTCGCACAGCCAGTTAGCGCTGCAATTGCTATCCCAACAGCCATAGCAACAGGCACAACCTTCATGCCAAGCTTGCCGAATGTGCCGAACGAGGGGTGCGGAAATTGCGAAGTTTTAGCGCGGACAAACGTGATTGAACTATGGAACGTGGGGATCATTTGGGCATTTAATCTTGTATGAACGTAAACAGGCTGGATCATACCGACGGGATGTGGAATTAGCAATTTTCCAACAATCCATCTGTAATTATTTGGCCTCGCAGTTTCCTCGGCGGACGCAGACGTCGCGAGCCCTTGGACTGAGTGGGCTTGCCGTCTCAACATCAGAAGCCCTTTCTCGCCCCTTTCCCTGTCTAGGAGAGGGAAAAACGACCCTTTTGAGCATTGAGAGAATCTCTGAGATAGTCTTCAGCTCAGAGCATCAATCGTTTTCAAAAGAGTAGCGGTCCCGTCGAGTTACTAGGAAGGCTGGCGGAAAGCCATCACGAAGTCCACTGCTCCCGTCACTCCGGCATTCTGTGCTGCAGCGGCATTTTCATACCTGTCTTCACGAGCCGCAGCATCAAGCCAATTAACGACTTTGCCGAATACTTCCACCAAGCTGGGAACGATCAGTGTATGAATGCAGAGCTCATAACGGTATGAGCTATAACGCTGAAAACACAAGTTCTGAAAACATCACTATTCAAGACATTGCAGCAATCTCACCTTAAAAGCATGAGAGCGCTCTAGTGTTATAGACACACTCCTCAGAAAAAGCCGCTTAGCAACGTCTACGCCAAACCCCCTACAATAGATGCCTCATGTTGATATTGGAGGCTCCGTCATGGGCAAGCTCTATATGGGTTTTGATGCCGGCACGCAAAGCGTGAAGGTTGCTGTTTACGATGAACAATTTCGCCTGGTCACGAGCCGATCACTGCCCACATCACTCACCTATCCGCAGCCGGGGTGGGTGGAAATGGATGTCAACACTTATCTTGACAACTGCGTGGTTTGTATGGCTGAAACCACGAGTGAACTGCGCCGTTTGGGGTTCGATCCCAAAGACGTCAGTGCCATTATGGGTGACGGCATCATCTGCGGCATTGTCGGGATCGATGAGAACGCGGATCCGGTAACGCCTTACATCAACTACCTCGACAGCCGCACCATGGCTGACGTTGAAACGATCAACGCCAAAAAGCTGGATATCTGGAGCCGTGAGACCGGCAATCCAGAGGCCTCCCCCATGTTTCCCGCGATGTTCGCCCGCTGGTTCATCGCCAACTCCGAAGCCTTTCGCACGAAGGGTGTGAAATTCGTCCATAACGCCCCCTACATTCTGATGAGACTGGCCGGCCTTAAAGGCAAAGATGCCTTTATTGACTGGGGCGCCATGTCAGGCTGGGGGCTGGGCTACGACGTGCAAAAGAAATGCTGGTCCGAAGAGCAGCTCCATATTCTCGGGATTGATCCTCAGTACATGCCGACCATCCGCAAACCCTGGGACATTGTCGGCGGACTCTGTGAAGCGATGTCCGTGCGCACGGGCCTGCCGGCCGGCATCCCTATTCTTGCGGGTGCGGGCGACACGATGCAGTCCATGCTGGGTTCCGGGGTATTTGAAGCCAATCAGGGCGTCGATGTTGCAGGAACATGTGCGATGTTCTGCGTCTCCACCTCCGGCATCGTGCCCGAACTTTCCAAACCCGGCATGGGTCTCATCTTTAATTCAGGCACGCTGCCCGACACATACTTCTATTGGGGATTCGTGCGTACGGGCGGCTTGTCGCTTCGCTGGTTCAAAGACCATGTGGCTCGTCACGAGGGTGACGGCAGCTACTACGGCACTCTCTCCGAAGGAGCTGCCAAAGTTCCTGCCGGCGCTGGCGGCGTACAGTTCCTCCCTTACCTTACGGGCGGATACGGCGAAGAGAAAGAGGCAAGCGGGTGCTTCCTCAACATGACGATGGATGACAACCAGTTCGTCATGTGGCGTGCAGTCCTTGAGGCTATCGGCTACGACTATATGGGACTTGCCGACAGCTATCG
>ENA-OPNV01000965-OPNV01000965.1-human-gut-metagenome-genome-assembly--contig:-NODE-965-length-14284-cov-3.638485_pt1 | contig 14284 bp, 10 predicted proteins | sample MGYA00241542_ERZ501781 | MGnify/ENA primary metagenome ERZ501781 (study PRJEB25962, sample SAMEA2042609) | human gut metagenome | biome: human gut; feature: human-associated habitat; material: faeces...
CAGCCGTACCTTGGCTGCTCATCGCTCTGTACTATGTTTTCGTGTTGTTGCCGCCCGAGTTTTGGGGCAATGGCGACGCCTGGAAAGAGAATCTGTTGTTGAGCCGTTTTGCCGCTCCGACTTCGGCCGGCATCCTGTTCACGATGCTCGCGGCCCTGCGGCTCAAGCGAAGCTGGATGTATCGGAAAATTCAGGTGCTGGCGATTTTCGACGATCTGGATACCATCCTGCTGATGATACCTCTGCAAATCCTGATGATCGGTCTGCGCTGGCAGCTTTTCGTCGTCGTGGGGATCGTCTTTCTGCTGTTGTGGCTGGGGTGGAAGAAACTCAGTACGTATGAGTTGAGGCAGGATTGGTGGGCGATTCTGACCTATTCGGTCGTGGTTTTCGGTGTTACCCAACTGGTTTACCTGCTTTCCAAATATTATTTCGGCGAGGAGGGCAGTATTCATATCGAGGTGCTGCTTCCCGCTTTCGTATTGGGTATGGTGATGAAAACCAGGCATGTCGAATCTCGCGGGGAGCGGATGGCCGCTTCCGGCATTTCGTTCTTGTTCATGTTTTTGGTTGGATTGAGCATGCCGTTGTTTATCGGTATGACTGCTGCGACTGGGGAAGCTGCTTCTTCCGTGACCGGTTCGCAGCCCATGATGTCGTGGGGCGTGATCGCATTCCATGTGGTGATCGTCTCGTTGCTGTCCAACCTGGGTAAACTTTTCCCGATGTTTTTTTATCGTGACCGGAAGTTGAGCGAACGTCTGGCCCTTTCGATCGGTATGTTTACCCGCGGCGAGGTAGGAGCGGGCGTTATCTTCATTGCGCTGGGATATAGCTTGGGCGGTCCGGCACTGGTTATTTCGGTGCTGACCCTCGTGCTGAACTTGGTACTCACGGGGATCTTCGTCGTTTGGGTTAAAAAACTCGCCTTGCGGACTTACGCTCCCGAAGAGTTCGATGCCGTATCGACGATCCGTTGAAAGACGGATTTCGCCGGAATCCGTTTCTGATCTTTCACTCCGGATATAAAAGATTGCGGGAAAAAAGGTTCCCTTTCCTTGTGAATATCGAATGCAGTTGGGGGCGTGTGGGCTACGAGGTTTGATTCTGCTTTTGCCGCAGCTGTCCTTCTGACCTTGTGCAGCAACAGTGGAGGGCCGCTTTCGGAGTGGCGACAGGCTTTTTCCCTCTCCCCTTCTTATCCTGTGTTGGGAGGAAAGTCATCGGTTTATAGCGTTGCATGTATTTTTATGTTAAATATTTTTTTATTTTCATGTGATTTAAAAGTAGCTTATTATAGCCTGTTTCTTATCTCTTGAATATTTTCTTCTTCCATTTTTGCAACTCTATTGTTGCCTCAATGTAAGGACCATTTACTTTGATGAGTAAATCTTCAAATTCTTTTTTTGCCCGGAAGAAATTTACGACATCCTCGCTTTCCATGAACAGTCCGATATATTCGTCATCCTGCTTCCAAAGATACACGGGTATGTTTTTGCCCTTTGATACCATCGAGTTTATCAGAATCTTTTTAAGTTCGTCTTTACCTGTTTCTGCTTTCTTCAGGGCAGGTTTGCCATATTTCTGTCTAACAGCCTTTACCAGTTCCTTGAAGCTTGTTTTGTTCATCTTCGTTTCGCAGGCCATCGATATTAATTTGCCTTGTGCATTGGTTACTAAATTCAGTTTCCCGAAGTCGGTATCACAAAAAGTTGCTTTCCTGGTAACGAGACTGTCCATACTTATATAATGTATTAAAATCGGATATCTCTCAGAAAACGAAACGTTCATGTTTTGTGTGTATTTCACATAGCGATAGTTTACTTCTTTGCTGGTCTCTTTGGGATTATCGAAATCAATATATGGAGAACATAAACGTTCCACATCGATGTCATAGTCCGGGTTATCCATGTTGATAATCTGTTTGTCTGATTGTGCATGGGCTGTTGCGCTGGATAAGCATAAAAATGCTGTCAGTCCCATAATGATAAGTGTTTTAATTTTCATATTCGTTCATTTTATAATAAATGGTCAGCTCCTGTTTCTTCGGATATTCACCGGGGTATCACCGAGATTCCGCTTGCAGAAATCAGACAGGTAAGACTGGTTCGCAAAGCCGCATTGTTCGGCAATTTCCGGTAATGGAAGGTGTGTAGTCCTCAACAGTTTCAGCACCTGCTCGGCACGTTTTTGCCGAAGCCACTGGGCTACCGGACAGTTAAACAATCTCAGGAATGTCCGACGGAAGGTAACGGTGCTGTTTGCTCCGCATAGTTCCGCCAGTTCTTCTGCTGTCTTTGCTTCAGTATGGCATTCCATCACTTTCTGAATGAAAGAATGGTCGGTATGGATACCGAGCAGTTCTTCCGCTTGCAAAATGATTTTACGGTTGATATGTTCGTAGGAGGCATCGAGCAGTTTGAATGATACCTCAATGCCTTCTGCCGGCTCGGAAGTGGAAGGCATTCCGCATTGTATTCTCGCTTCGCGGAAGTAGTAGAGCATTCTGTGATAGATGGCTTCCAGATGTTCTTCACAATGTCTTTGCAGCAATCGGCATAAGGTCAGTAACTCTTCTACGCAGCAATAATGCGTGTACCATATTTGCAAACGCATGACATAGCGGGTGGATTCTGCTTCACCGGCAGTCATGAACAGCTCCAGCCATCTCGCAAAGTCCGGCTGTTCATGGCTAATTGCTTCGGGAAGCCCGTTCATCCATCCGGCAATCATATTCATGAATTCCATGTCCGATGCAAAGGGACGCAGTTGCCGCTCTCTTCTCTCCTCCGGCATATCCTTGGATATGGTCACACAAAGCATACGTAAACGTGCTTCCTGGGGATCGTCCGGTTGCAGGCGTGAAAGGAGATAACCGCTTATTGAAAAGCCTTTGTCCATAGCAGAGAAAATTTATCGGTTTTCAAACCTGAGGGCCACCGTCATGCGGAATGCCACGGGTTTTCCGTTTTGGGTGGCAGGTATAAATTCGGGAAGTCGTTGGATGGTATATAGTGCTGCAGCTTCCAGTTCGGACGATGTGGTCTCCCGGTTTTCCACCTTGGCATCCTTCGCTTTGCCGTCCTTTCCCACTGTGAAGGATACGCTTACATTCCCTTCGGGATTTCCCTGGTTCCCGAGGCCGGCATTATAGGCCATCCAATGGCGCACGGCAAGCCTGAAATCCGGGAATTTCGCGAACGGTCCTTCCTTGAACTTGGGAAGTTCTCCGTCCGGGATGTTCATATATCCTTTGATGGTGTCTGGGACAAGATCTTCCTCCGTAAAGAGCTCGCCGGTGTCGTATACGCCTGCTGCCGGATTGATTTCCATGCTCCGGACATCTGATGAGAGATCATTGAAATTGCACCAGTTACCGACGCTGATGCAGTCGATGAACGGATCATATTTCGTCTTTGTCACCATCAGGCACACTTCATACCAGGTGTGTGGCTGGCTGCCTCCGCCGACAATTTTCCGTTCTCCCTTTTCGTTCTCTTCAAGGTAAATCACGGCATCCTTGTGCTCCGGATTCGGCTTGCGTACATATAGTTGGATAGTCCGGTCATTCACATGCCATCCATAATTCCGATATCCGAAATACTCTTCTGTGACAATGCATTGGGGACCGTACTTTCCTGCAATGGCATATAGCAGCGAATCCACTGCCGCCGCTCCGTCCAGCCTTCCCAGTGCCAGAATGCCGATCAGTTTTCCTGATTTGTCCGCCACCATGCCGGTATACGGGAATTCAAATTTCCCGAAGCGGGCAAGAACCTCTCCGTAATTTGTTTCTACCGAGCTGTATTCCTGAATGACCGCCTTTTTGCCTTCCTGGGTTTTACATTTCACTTTTTTCTTCATGAAATAGCGGAATGATTCGTCATAATCCCCGTCGTATAGCCTTGCCTTGGAATAATACTTGTCCACGTTCATTCCGAACACCACATTTTCCAAATCGTATGCACCCTCACCCCAGTATTGAGGCTGTGCGGCACTGATGCCGCAAAAGAAACTCAAGATTCCCATGATAAAAATCGTTTTCATGCTTTGCAATTTTTTGTTAATATTGATATACTGTATTCGAAACGGCTGGATAAACCTCCGCCTCCGGACGATCCTCCTCCGAAACTGCCGCCTCCGCCACCGCCTGAGCCTCCCGAACGTCTGGAAGAGGTGCTGATTTTCGGTATTGTATAGCCTACAATGTATTCGGCATCGCAATGCATACATCGATGGCGAGCCTCCATCAGTCCTTCTGATAAAGTGGTGGCTTTAATAATAGTCCGATATTTTTCTTCCTTGTGCAGCGTCATGTGCCTACAGGAGGGGCAGCATTCATAGCCGTCCTTTTCAAGCGGTATTCGGATTTTCACCTCTTCGCTGCAAGCGGAGCACCGGTAGATGCGGATGTATGCCGTCTTCAGTTCTGTTTCTTTACGTTCGCTTTCAATCAGCCGTTTCGTATCCTTTACCAATTCGTGCAAAGGAATCTCCCGGAGGGTTTCCCGGTTGCATTTCGGACATGTCCGGCTGCGCCTGAAGGTCTTTTGTTTCTGTATGCCGAAATACCAGCAGGCAATACCAAGAATGGCGGGCCACACCGGTACCAGCCAGCACAGTCCGAGCAGGGTGCGTACAGTAAAGGGTTTTCGGGTCGCCAGCAAGGCCAATGCGGCTTCCGTCCCTTCGTCTTTGGGTGTCATCCTGCTTACCGCTGATTTCCAGACAAGCCAGTTTATAAGTATCAGCATCAGGGCAAACACGATAAAGACCAGGGAAGGGGTGGTATGCCGGAACTTTTTTATCCATGCTTCCGGCGGTGCTGCCTGATAGTCACTTCCGTACAGACCTACCGCCAGACAGCCTAATGGCTCTTTGGAGTCCTGCTTCCTTCTCCAAATAATCAGCCCAGTTATCAGGACCTGTAGTACAATCAGGATATATCCTTCCATGGCTTCATTCAGTAAAAGATGACCGGAAGCGAAGCGACAAAGGAGATAGCTTTTCCCTTCCATGTCGCCGGGACATACTTTATGCCGTAGAGGCAGTCGCAGACCGCTTTTTCCAATAGCGGGTGGGGGTCTCCGTTTATTTTTACGTTGCTGGCAACGCCATCAGCCCCGATGGTTATTTCCGCCATCATTCTTCCTGTAATTCCTTGCTCGACTGCCTCTTCCGGCTTCCTGAGCAATTGTGTCAAGACCATGTTCCATTCGTCCGGCATTCCTGTCTGCGGGTTGATGGGCTTGGCTGGCTGGAAATCAGGACTGAAATAATCCACTTCCTCCATCTCTTCCGGTTCGGCCTGCTTTTTATTGTCCGGTGATTTTTCGGTGCACAACCATTCGATAAGTTCGTTGCATCGTTCGCGGTTGATTATTAACCGGGATGCTTCGCCTTCCGATGGGGCAAATACAGTTATCTCGGCAATTTTCCGTCTCTTTTCGACCGGCATGTAGAGCAGCAGGCTGTCCCCCTGCAAGGCAATCCTGTAGTGTTTTCCCGTCACTCCTGCATCATCCGTACCGGTATCTTCTTCTGAAACTTCGTCTTCCATAAAGTATTTCAGGGTCTCTTCCAGGTTGTTAGGGTCGATGCCATTTTCTTTCAACCACTCTTCAAACGTGATTTTCCTTGTACTATTTTTCAGAATCTTATCCAAATCTCCTGTTGTGGCTGTTGAAGAGGACGGCTCGTACCAGTTCCCGTCCCTGTGATAGAGGCGCTTCATGCCTTTCAGTTTGTCGAGAGTCTCTGCGTCTGCGGAAATGATGAAGCCGTTGTTGTCAACCTTTTCTATGGAAAAAGTCTTGCTGCCCCAAGTCACCTGCACCGGTTTGTCTCCAAAATCCTTTATGGGCACTGTGATGCGGTCGTATTCCTGAGGCATATAGAAAGACAAGGAGATGTGTCCGCCTGCAATTTCCTGATAAGGAACAGTCAGTGGTATCTGTAATCCGAACCATATATTCAACATGTCTTTGTTCTTGGCATAGTCGCCGCCCTCAAGCAAATAGATGTCTTTTTCCGGGTGTATATAGGCCGGTTTGCCCTGCTTATCCGTCAGATGAAGCTGCAAATCAGTCTCCAGGTCGAAGAAAAGTTCTTTGCAGAACCCCGTGAAGTTCCCGTTCTCATCCTCGTGATAATACTTTTCCCACAGGCCGGATCCTTGCCGACCGCCGAAATATGAAGATACATCTTCTTCTTTGCCTCTTAGCATGAGGTTGCAGAAGATAGAAGAATCCTTGTTCGGCTCTATGAATGCCTTGTCAAAGCACATGAACAATCTTGACAGGCCGTTTTTAAAGCTCTTGTGCTTGAATTTGTCCGCCCATTTTTCCCAAGGGAGCATATCCTGTTTGAACTCTTGGTTTTCTGCCAATGAATCAAGCCCGCTGAATGCCGTCCCTGTCTCGAACTGATAGAACACTTCAAGTTGCTCCATGGCCTCTTTTTTCTCTTCTTCTGTCATCTTCTTTTTGTTTTGTGCCCATGCTCCCAGTACGAGACATGTAAGCAGGACGGTTGATAATAATCTTTTCATGATGAATGGTGATATTGTGTTTTCATTAGAATAATACAGGAATAATGGCAACCGATGCAACGCATTCGCCGTCATATTTTGCCGGCATGAACCTCATGCGGTAGATGCAATCCGTTACAGTTTCGCTCAAAGCCGGATGCGGCGAACTTGTAATTTCCACTTTGCTGACAGCACCATCGGCCTCAATTACCACCGTAGCCATCACCTTGCCCGTAATGTTCTGCCCGACAACTTCCTGTGGGAGCGTAATCATCTGCGACAGTTCGGCGCTCCACTCGCTTGATGTGCCTGTCGTGATATGTAGCGGAATGGCAGGCTGGAATCCGTTTTCAGACAAGTCTATTGTTTCCGTGTCTTTCTCATACAAATGCCAGTCAATGGCATTGCGCCCCTTAGTCAGTGTCCGGGCATATTCGACTCCCATTTTCAAATGTCCCTCCAGATAATCCCTGAAACCTTCAAGCACCCGGTCCTTATCAAGCCGCAATCCGCTGGCCGTTTGTTTTTCAGGAATATCCCACTCGGCACCGACCCTGTATATTTCAACGGCGTCCATTCCGTTCATAAAGACATAACCATAAACTACGTCTTGTCTGTATGCTTTGTTCAATTCTGCTTTGATGGCTTTGTTCATAAGACATATCGAGTCGCAGTCCTGACGCAGAATCGCATTTTTAAAACATCCTGTTATAGTCATGGCACTTCTCAGTCCGTCTTCAAAAGCGGAAATGATAGCAGGACGGTTTCCCATGGAAAGGAGCATTGCATCAAACTCCTTTCTATGAGTTTCTCCTATAAACCATTTATATTCCATGATCCAGTTAGCTTGTGCTACGCCTACGGCATACGAAATCATATCGTTAGGTGCCAGCAAGGCATTCCGTTCGTCGGGTGTGAGCCTCATGTTGTCTTTCAGTTTGCGGATTCCGTCCGGAGCGGCAGGGGAGTCAAATTTTGCAATTGCCGAAGCCAGGGCTTCCGATTGGGTGAGGTCATTGCTTGCTGTGGCGGTATCTATCCACTCTGGAAGAATAAGGGCATCGTCGGCATGCTCTTGACACAGGAAATAAGGTCTGTTGTGATTTGCGATGTCGTAATAGCGTTCTTTCTCTTTATTGAAAAAAGAAAACCATTTATCGGATAAGGTGTAATATTGCCGGGACATCTCATTTTCAGAAGCGATATGCTTCCTTACCTGTTTCAGCACATTGGAAATTGCGGCATCGATATAATCCAGTTCCGGATAGGGATTTGTTGAGTATGCTCCCATAAGGGCTCCGGTGCGGAAGCAGGCCCTTTCCATTCCGGTACTCTCTGCAATGCCCTGCAATTGTTTCCGGAGCGAGGAGAAGTTTTTTAGAACGATTTCTTTCCAATGCTTTACGCCAAAGTCATAGCCGGCGTGGATATACGGAGCGTACTCTTTTCTGTAAGTTTTCACCTTGACGGATTTCCGGGCGAACCTATCATAGGCGGTGGTATAGCATAAACTGTACACGATAGGATCCAGTACATCAATTGTGTCTCCCGGTTGGGGGAATTGTACCTTGGGTGTCGCTTTCTTTTCAATCGCCATATTCCATACCGTATCCTTTGTCACCTTTATATCAGGCTCCTCTTCGGTTATCAGGTTCGTATTCTGAGCTCCGGCTGACAATACCATGCCTGAGAACAATGCTATGAATGCCGTTTTTTTCACAGCAACTTTTACAGGATAAGACACCTTCATATCATTCCAAAAGTGATTGTATAATTTATATATTGCGAGAATCTGATTATTCAAGATAGAGAATAGAAAAGGAAAGTAGGAAAACGCTTGGTTAGCAAAGGTAGAGTTCGGCAAACGCAAAATAGTGAAAAGCCATCCTTTCATGGCTATGAATCCGACCGATTCCTTTTGCCGGTAGTAAGAGCCGGGGTTCGTCAGATAATTTTTCTTCTCCCAATCACAGGGGTTGGGAATAAAGCCGGTTTTGACTTTCGGTGGCGGACTGTCACCCCAAGCGTTTTTTATTATGGCAATTACGTTTTTCATAATCTTATCCGTTTTTTCTGCGTAAAAATAGCCAGATCCTACGCATGGTTTCTTATGAATGCTGATAAGTTTTACGGATTTCTATTCATTCATGACCAATTATCCGACAATTATCCAACACACATGGATTCCATTATTGAAAATCAACATTTCGGACTGACCCCATTTTCGCCACCGGACTTGAATGCCACACTATCTAACAAGAAAGTGTGGAGCCGGTTTACTTATTTGTATTAGAGGTTCTGGTAAAACCCGGAAGCAAATAAATGAAAACAGTACCCCACACCTATATCGCATGTCATTCGCATACGGATACATGTGACAAGTGTTACTGCTCAGCCCTGCTTCCATTTTGAAATTTACCAGATTTCTAATACAAGGTGTTAGCGAAACACATCAACTATATATGTCTGTCGTTTGCACGACTCTACAAAGATAGTCTGTTTTTCGATATAGCAGCAATTCGGGTACTGTTATTTTTCAAAGTTAGGGATTTTTTTATTTGTGCTTTTACGTTTTCTGTTTAATTTTCCGTAAAACTGCTCATTCTTTATAAGTATATTCCTATCGGATTACTTTCATGATTTCCTGCTCCAGAAATACTCTGTGATGCTCAACCATGTTGTTCCAGAACATTTTCACTGCATGTTATAAGTGAACTAACGTGAAACTGATAAGCAAAGCTGTTTTTATAATATAGTAAAATTACATTTTGTTTAGTCGGAATTTATAAAATATCATGAAAGATAAAAAGTTTTCAGTGAGTTCTATATTTTGTAGGGATTCATAAAAGAAAAACTCCAAAAATCATTGATTTTTGGAGTTTTTCTTCAATTTACTTTTTTGCTTCGTACACCCTCAGGGATTCGAACCCTGGACCCACTGATTAAGAGTCAGTTGCTCTACCAACTGAGCTAAGAGTGCATCGCCAATGTCTCATTTGCGGGTGCAAAGGTAGTCCTTTTATTTTATTTTGCAAACAATTCCAGGAGTTTTTTTCGATGAAATCGGCATATTTTTATTCAAACTCATATAGTTCGGAAGGCGTAGTTCTCTTTAAAGCGCAGAGTTGTACGTCTTTACCTACGATGATACCTTTTTCTCTTAATTTCCATTCAACGGTTTTATAGGCCAGTTCCGGGTGATTGTTATCTTTACTTAGATGGCAAAGCCAGATGTATTGCAGATGTTCTGTGAAATTTTCTGCAAGGAATTCTGCGGTATCAATGTTACTCATGTGTCCGGTACGACCGGTTATGCGCTCTTTCAGGTATTGGGGATAAGTACCCATACGCAGCATTTCATCATCGTAATTGGCTTCCAGTATCAAATAGTTGGCTTTGCAGATATAATGTGCTGCGGTAGGAGTTATTTCTCCGAGGTCGGTAAGAAAAGAGAATACCTTTCCGTCTATCTCGATGCAATATCCCACATTGTCCGTACCGTCATGAGGAACTTCAAAAGATTCGATACGGAAATCTTCCAGTTGCATAGGCTGTTGTTTCTCCAGATAGCGGACGGATGAATGCAACTTCTCCGTCATGCAATAACTCTTATTAATACCTTCGTGAATGCGTGCCGTTGTATAAATAGGTATATTCAGTTTTTCTCCCAATCCGTCTACCGCTTTTATATGGTCGGCATGGTCATGGGTAACAAACACCGCACGTATCATTTCCATGTTGATACCTGCCTCTTTTAATCCTTTTTTTATGGTACGGACAGCGATACCGGCATCAATAAGTATTCCGTATTTTTCTGTGCCTATATAATAGCAGTTGCCACTGCTACCACTTGCAAGGCTTATAAATCTTACTTTCATTCTAATCTCCTTAATTAAAAAGAGGGTATGTTCAAATTCGCTTATTATTTGTTTCTTTTTAGGCACGGATTACATGGAAAGCACAGATTTTCTTTATTCTTTTTTCCGTGAAATCCGTGCCTAAAAAAATCATCAAGTGTATTTCGACACCCCTCAAAGACAGTGCCATGAGGACAGAATTAAGCATGCTTAATTTATGCCGGATGCGACCTGTCTTTACATCGGGCGACAAATATAGCGAAAATATGCAATATAAAAGATTATACTTTCTTCTTTTTGTCGATGGATTCGGTGGTTTTGGCAAAAATCAGCAATGCTATGGCAGCCACCAAACCTATTCCCGCAAAGTAATACCAGATGTAATGCGCATTGGCGCTGGCAGCTTCCCAAGCTTCCCGAGTTGCAAATAAAGCCGGGTCGGGACAATATTTGGTAAGCAATACACCCGCTATGCCAAAACCGAAAATAGAGGACAGGAAAGAATGGAGATGGCTGAATCCGAGATACATGCCTTCTTCTCCCTCAGGAGCCTGTAAAGAGAAATATTCCAGATAGCGCGGAGAAATAAAGCATTCCGCCAAAGCTTGAACTACAATACCGAGTATCATCATCAATGTAATATTGCTCATGCCGGAAATAATCTCGTTGCCCAGCAGGTTTCCACACGCCATCAGTAACGCGGAAACAGGAATCAGGAACATACCGATGTTCATGGATGTAATAGCCGTACGCTTTGCCATCCACCTGGTGATGAAACTTACACAGCAAACCACAACAAAAGGATTTACATTGGCTATCCAGCCCGGCTTGGCCGTTTCGCCCGCCATACGGATAACATACTTGGGCATTGTGGCATATAATTGTTGCTGTACTATCCAGAATCCAGTTACGATAAGGATAAGAATCAATAAACGCCAGTTGGTGATGATGCGCAGAAAACCTTGGCCTATTTCGCGCATACTTTTACCTTCGCCTGCCGTATGTGCCGATTTATACAGAAGGACAACGGACAACAACGCCAGAATAGTCATTGTGGCAGAGAAGAAGTTGATATAGATATAGGCCTGCTCACCGATAGCGTTGCGCAAGGGGTCGATAATGGTCTTTCCGGTAAAAGCACCGAAGTTCACCATCATATAAAAGATTGAATAACCACGGGCGCGGGTTGCTTCGGTGGTTTCTTTCGCAACCGATGCGGATATGATAGATTTGATGAACGAACCGCCGAGCATGATGACAAACAAAACGGGAACAATCATCCACCGTTCGCTACTGTCGGCCAGCCCTGAAAAGCGCGTTACTTCGCCATATTCCACCAGTCCGGCAGCTTCCAGCAGTGTAGGCAGCACGCCCAGACCCAAATATCCTGCAGACAGTAAGGAAAATGCGATAATCATTGATTTACGGAAACCTATCTTGTCGGCATAAGCTCCGGTAAAAATGGGAAGCAGATACAGTCCGCCCGAAAACAGACCGGAAATCATACTCGCTTCAAAATCGTTAAAACCTAAAATGTTGGACAGATAAATGGTAAGAACAATAAATACGGCATAATATGCCATGCGTTCAAAAAGTTCTACTGTGTTGCTTACCCAAAAGGCTTTGCTGAAACCTTTGGCGTTAGTTTGGGGTGATTGAGTCATCCTTTACTGATTAATAGTTATGTTTTAATTACTTATATTTGCAGCAAATATACTCAATAACAATAAAACGGACAACGTATGAAAGATAAAATAGAAGTAGTAGCATTCGATGCAGACGATACCCTTTGGGAAAACGAGGTTTATTTTCAGGAGTTTGAGCATCAGTTCTGTGATTTACTGAAAGCATACCAACCGCAGAGTGCCGTTTCGCAGGAACTGTTCAAGACAGAGATGAAAAACCTGCACATGTATGGCTACGGTTTGAAAAGCATGATGCTCAGCATGATTGAAACAGCCTGCCGGATTACCAATGGAGAAGGTAACATGCATTGCGTGAAAGAAATCGTCAGGCTGGGGCAGGAGCTTCTTCAAAGACCCGTAACGCTTCTGGACGGGGTGGAAGAGGTGCTGCTCCGCCTGCAAGGAAAATACAGGCTGGTACTGGCGACCAAAGGAGACCTGTTCGACCAAAGAAGAAAAGTCCGGGAGTCGGGATTGATGCACTACTTCTGCCACATCGAGATAATGAGTGACAAGAAAGAAGCCGATTATCGGAAACTCCTTACCGCCGTGGAATGCGCCCCGCAGAATTTCCTGATGTTGGGAAACTCCGTCAATTCGGACATACTGCCGGTTTTGGAGCTGGGCGGATATGCCGCCCACATTCCTTACCACGTCACCTGGCAGTATGAAACCTATGAAGGGGACATTGCGCATCCCAACTTCATCCGGTTAAAAAACATCACGGATATAATGGAATATCTCCTGTAAGGTATCTGCTGCACAGGAAAGCTTAATTCAGCGGTATCCAATAAAAAGCCCTTCCACGCTTGCCATAAGGTATCAAGCATGGAAGGGCTGATTTTTAATTATCTCATTCCCGTCTTTAGAACTGGAAGAACTTCTTGGCGTTGTAATAACTGATGTCCTCAATCATCTGATTGACGCGTTCCATTTCGGAAACAGGAATTTCACCGTTTTCCACATCACGGCCTACGAGGTTACACAACGTGCGGCGGAAGTATTCATGACGCGGATAGGAGAGGAAAGAACGCGAGTCTGTCAGCATACCTACGAAACGGCTCAGCAGACCGAGTACGGAGAGTGCATTCATCTGTTTTTCCATACCGTCTTTCTGGTCGAGGAACCACCATCCCGAACCGAATTGAATCTTGCCGGCAACAGTACCGTCCTGGAAGTTACCCAGCATGGTAGCGATTACCTCATTGGCACATGGATTCAGGTTATACAGAATCGTCTTTGCCAGCTTGCCTTCCGAATTCAGACGGTCGAGGAATTTAGCCATCGCCTTGGCGGTTGTAAACTCGCCGATAGAGTCGAAACCGGTGTCGGGACCGAGCAGTTTGAACATCTTGCTGTTGTTGTTGCGGATAGCTCCGTAGTGGAATTGCTGTGTCCAGCCCTTTTCCCAATCCATCTCGCCAAAGGCAACCAGCATAGCCGACTTGAACTTCAGGATTTCTTCCTTAGTCAGTGCAGTACCGCCATATACCTTATTGAAGATAGCCTTAATTTCCGCATCCGTATAGTCTTCCGCATAGAATTCTTCGATGCCGTGGTCAGACAACTTACATCCCTGAGCGGCGAAGAAGTCATGACGCTTGCGCAAAGCGGCAATCATATCGTCGAAAGTAGAAATAGTCATACCGCTTACTTCCGCCAGCTTCTCTACGTAAGCACGGAAATCACCGGGAACTTCCACCGCCATCGCCTTGTCGGGGCGCCAGGTAGGAAGCATCTTTATCTCAAATCCGCTCTCACGGGTCTTGATATGATACTCCAGCGAGTCAATGGGGTCGTCCGTAGTACACACGGTTTCCACGTGATAACGACGCATCATGCCGCGGGCAGAATATTCGGGTTGTTTCAGTTTCTCGTTACATTCGTCGTAGATTTCACGTGCGGTCTTGGGATTCAGAATCTTGTCGATGCCGAATGCCGTCTTCAACTCCAGGTGCGTCCAATGATACAAAGGATTGCGGAAAGTATAAGGTACGGTTTCCGCCCATTTCTCAAACTTTTCCCAATCGGTGGTGTCCTTGCCGGTACAGAAACGTTCGTCCACACCGTTGGTGCGCATGGCACGCCACTTGTAGTGGTCGCCGCCCAGCCAGATTTCCGTCAGTGACTTGAATTGGTAGTCGTCTGCTACCATTTGTGGAATTAAATGACAGTGATAGTCGATAATCGGCATTTTAGCCGCATGTTCGTGG
>ENA-OPNV01000977-OPNV01000977.1-human-gut-metagenome-genome-assembly--contig:-NODE-977-length-14169-cov-2.200510_pt1 | contig 14169 bp, 10 predicted proteins | sample MGYA00241542_ERZ501781 | MGnify/ENA primary metagenome ERZ501781 (study PRJEB25962, sample SAMEA2042609) | human gut metagenome | biome: human gut; feature: human-associated habitat; material: faeces...
AATAACACTCATTTTTTTCATTTTAATTGTGCGGGTTTACCTCATACCACCCGCGAGGTTTTAATTAATAATATTGTTAAAAAATGTTTGTTTTTCATTTTCTCGGCGTTAGGTCTGACTGGTGAGCTCTTGCCAGCTCTGGCGGCAGTCGGGTGATGGCTTGGGCAAACTCCCGTCATCGTCCTGCCGTGCGATTCGACCTGCGGCCTTTCGGTTCGGATTCTCTCTCCCTACCGAGAAGCGGAGTGTATGTCAAAGAACCTGTGTTTGCGTTTTCAATGTTGAATACTACGAAAACCATACATAACTCATTATGACATAAATAGTTGTCGGATAGCGAAAAAGTGCATGATTTTTACTACCCCTTATCGGCAGAATAAAAAAAGGACGGCTCATGCCGTCCCTTATCATCCGATATGTAATTGGATTTATCTAAAATTCGCGCCTACCGTCGTCCACTCCTTATCCTTGTAAGATGTCCAGATTCCCGATATACTCTCGTCATTATCAAGGAATTTCGGATTGTCCGTATAGCCGAAGAAATAGACGATGCGCGAAATCAACAGCATCCTGTTATAGGAAACCTTATTGGGATTCGTACTGCGGTTATCTTCCTCTTTGAACTTTTCCAAAAGCGGCAAAAAACATTTGACGGCAAGCGTAATCTTGTAACAACTTTTGAGATTCACCGAAAATCCGTCCAATCCGAAAGAACGGGTGTTTGACAACTTGGCATAGAGTTCTGCCACGTTGTCAGCGAGCAACTTGCCCAACATCCGCTTTGCAAGGTCGGATTCAAGGGTCGCGCCGTGCTCGCGCCCTCGCCATGCACGGATTTTGGCATCGGGATTTTCTTGCAGGTACTTGGCGAAAGTCCGAAACTCCTCGAATACCGAGGTCGGAACCTGCTGCACATTTTCGGTCTGTTCCCGTACCACATCATAGACAAAGAGCATCGCCATCCAAAATTTCTCGGTGTCGATACCCATGGCCCGCAGGGAACGGATAATCGGAGTATTCTCCAAATACTGCTCTTTCGTAAAGGGGCATTTCAACCGCCCGTCCTCCAACTGATGCACGAAATCCCATCCGCGGAAAGAATCGGTTTGAAAATACTCTCCACAACTGTCGTCGAACTCCCATGTAGGATACATTCGGTTGGCAATCTCGGAAACATAATCGTAAAGCGGATCCATAGCAATAACGTTCGGTTAAACAAAGATAGGAAAATTCGCCTGAAATTCCGCGGAACAACCAGCCCTTAAACTTGCTTTTATTAAATAATTTTATTATATTTGTAATAGCAAATCCGAGAAAAGGGAAAATTCTTCTGCTTCCATAGAAAATAGGCTTACAAATGGATAAGGACGGCATTATTTGCTGTCCTTGTCTTTGCTTCCTATTTCCATATTTTTTGAGTGCGAAATGAATATTCTCTTTAATAAGACTATTTCTGAATCAAAAAATATGGAAGATTATATCTCCCCTATCCCGTTAGGGAAAAAGTGGGGGTAGGAACCTAGGGAAAAAGTAGGGATGATATTATTAACTAAATACTAATAACTATAAGCAGGGTTGCACCCTGATCCATCTAACCATGAAACATTGATGACTGAACACGGAAAACGGCGAACTTTACCCAGGGCGTAAAGAGGCCAAAAGAAAACTCGGCAAATGCCGATTCGAAAAGATGGCAGCTAAAAAGAAACTGCTCCTTATAAAACAAACTTGCATTTGGGAAAATGAAGAAACCGACTCCAACCTATCGGAGACTGCCCATCGTTAGGAATTGTCCCGTAAAACCGAAGGTGCTTTACACCTGAATCTGTCTGCATTTCAAAGCGGACTATCGTACTTATCGATCGGAAATCACTTTGGAAGGATTATCTAAAGCGACAGGAATCAAAGACCTTGACAAACTCTCCTTACATACGAAACGATTGGCCGAACATCATTTCATTAAGAAAGAGTATTGATATGCCAACGAACATAAACGAGTACGCTATCATTTAAAGAATCCCTCCCAAGACTGAATCCGAGTGAACGGTTCGATATTAGAGGATGCCTCACTCACTTCCTCGGCTAAAGCGTTGCTGATTCTATTAAAGATGCAATGCCTCAATAACACGAATACCACCCGCTATTCCAAATCCGAGCTATCCAAGTTATGCGGCATAGACCCCAAGACCTTTCGGAAGCATCTAAAGGAGTTGGAAGATCAAAGGCATATCATCGTCCAAGAAGACAGTATAGAGATCGCTTCACCCCACATTCCTTTAGATGATCCCAAGATTTTTAAAGAGATCGTGAAGGCTGGCGAATCCGCCTGTGCGCCGAGTATTGCCAGGCGTGCAGAGATCATCAGAAAACGCCCCAAGAAGATTCGTAATCTGAAAAACTATTTACGAAGGATAGAAACGGGGGGTAGATCATATAAGCCAATCAAGAAAGTACCGCAAAAATTTGAGTTTTAAATAAACGAGGACAGACATTGACGAACGGTCTAAAAGACTAACCGTTCGACAATGTTTGTCCTTGCTGTTTTAACGATAATAACGCTATTACATATCTACGACTGATGAGGACAGACATTGACAAGGGGTCTATAATTAAACCCCTTTGACAATGTTTGTCCTCCTTGGATTACTGAATACTCGGTTGGAAAGATTTTCCTTTCTGCTTTATTTGGATGCCGCCTCCGTGCTACGGCACGGGGCGGAGCTCTATAAAGTGAGTAGGATGAACTCTAAATGAATATTTAATCAATTAAAGTTCAAATATTTGAGCCTCTAAGGAAGTAATCTCAGTGTCATCTTTTGCCGTAATCTTAATTGTCGGTTTGTCATCCGTATACCTGACTCCAATGGCGACTGTTTCTGAGGTCGGATGTATCAAAGGATAGTGACGATTGCCATTTACTGTAACTTCTAAAGCTCCGATGAATCGGATTTTCAAGATTAAACCTCCATATCGAGTGCTATCTCCTTCCATGCTGATTGTCTCGTGAGATTTAAGCCGCTTGGAGGACTTGAAGTGCGATAAATTCCAAGAATCAACAGGTTTTATATCACATCCAAGCAAACTGAAGTCAGTTAACAGAATAGACGCTCCATTGTGCAATGCCTGTACCTCATCTGGGGTTTTAAAAATGGATGACTGTATTTCATAACCATGATCTCTCAATTTCTTACAGAAACTTTCGGTCAATAGCTCTTTCTTCATTGTCGATATGCCACAATGCCCTCCAATAGCTTGGAGGCGTTCAAGTGTATGAATGGTATCTTGTTGCGGATCTACAAGTATTAAACAATCGGATATTTTTCTTGCAGCCACAGCCAAAGAATCGTGCTCGGTAAAACATATCCATTGATTTCCCATGATTTTTTGAGCCAATGAATATGATTCATAAATTTGACTGTGAAGCATCGGTATGATATTTTCTTTCTTACAGGCCAATAATAATTCTTCTAATGTGGGAACGGGTGTACGTAATTTAGGCTCCTCCGCTGTTAATACATAATCTTGTCGTAATTCTGCCCAGGTAAGATCTGAGATATTGATCGGCGTTGTTAATGATGAATAGTCTGATGCTTTACGCATGGTGCGGTTGATCGTACCATCGTGCATAATAACTAAAATACTATCCTTCGTGTATTTTACATCACATTCAATGGCTTTGTAGCCATACCGTTTGGCCGTACGAATGGCAGCAATGCTATTTTCAGGTATTTGATTCGTGAACCAACAGCCTCGATGGGCTACTGGCAAAGGTGAATAGTTTGACTGTGCCAAAAGTCCACTTGTCGTTGTTGTGCAAATTGCGATATTCGTAAGAATGGTAAATAGCAAATGTCTCATCGGATTTCGGTATTACTTGTTATTCCAAATATACGGATTAAATAAGAGGATGTCAATAGACCAAGATCAATCATTGACAACTATATTGAAGGATATAACACGCATATATGTACGACCTATCAATGATAATACCCCGAACATACGGATACATTGGACTAAAGCCCCCTCCCCTTAGCTAATTAAAAACTCGATAGCTATGGGAGAACACTTTGAGCAAGCAAAAAAGTTAGTTCACAACCACGTTTTATGGGAACAGGAGATGCTGATAGACGGTATGCTAAAGGCAGGTCTATTGCCCGAAGAATATATCTATCCTTTCGTGGATGAAGAAGTGTTGGAATGGTGGTTGGTGACACCTTATTTGGCAAGGAAACTGAAAGGACAGGGAGAAATCATCCTTGAAGCCTACGATTGCCATTGGTGGGGACGGTTGACAAGCGGACAGGCCATCTATCTTGACAGCGCTATACAATCCATTTGCGGAGAATAACGGGACTGTCTCTATATAATGATCGGGATATTGTTTGATAATGAAAGAATTACACAGTCTTTCTTATCTGCAATGTCCCGATTGTTTATTTGATACCGACTGCTTTTAGAGAATCGGAATTAGGGGTAGGATCAAAGCCTCTATTCCATCAAAAAGGCTGGTTTTATTCTCAAAAATGCAGAATTTCCCAACCTACTTACAACTTTATTGGGTCTCAACGTTGATTTTCTGAAACTTTACACCCAATTTTACTTCTGCAAAACCCCATTGAGTAATTGTAATTTCAAACATTTTCATACCTTTGTTTTGTCGAGTAATCGACAGACATATTGATTAGTGAAAGTGTTTCGCTAAATCCTTGACAGGAAATCTGGTAAATGTTACAATAAACAAAGTTTATATTCTGTATATCAATACAATAACATTTTCCACATCTTAGCAAAGGAACAACATAGAAACAAAATCAATAATTTAATCGATTCTCAGCTTTTCGTATTTCACTTGGTTTCATCCCTTGCACTTGGTCGCATTCAAAGTGCTTCTTAAAGTAGTTTTCCGACTACCGACCTCTCATCCGAAGAATATCGTTAGATAGCTCATCCATGAATTGTTGCAGCCAAAAGAGAAAAGGACGGGCAGTGGTCTCTGTCTTACATCTTCATTGAAACTTGCATTTTCCGCAATGGTAGTTGTTTCTATAAAATCATAGGCATATGGAAAGGCAAATATGCCTACCTAAATATAGTTTACTTTGATTTAGCATATATAAGGCTAATGCACAAACTAAACTGAATTTTCAACCCATTTCCACTACCGGACGATTCGCCAAACATACGCCAAAAGAGAAGAAAGGTTCACTGCATATTTTCTCTTTTCGCTGCAGTTTTTTTATGTTATATTTCTTACGAGGTAAGCCTATCTGTTTTACTTTCAAGGAACATCCAAATACCAATTATTCAAGTAGCAGATAAAAAGCATTTTTTTCAGAAGCAGGTAAGCTTATTCAAGCTACCAAGATAGTCTCATATACATAGGGATTTGACTTTGATAGAACTTCGAAGAAGTTGAAAAAATGAAAATATAGCAAAAGTCACGATCAAAAATTTCTCATAAAAGCAAAGATAAAGCGTCTTAAGATGCTATCAAAATATCTTTCAATTTGCCATACTATTTTTGTGTTGTTTTGGATAATCTCTCATGTCCCAGCTTGCTATTTGTATGGACACCGCTCCCGATGACGAATGTCTGTCGGGGTATTAGGCTCCCCCGACAGTTGTCGGGCTGTACAGCAGGCAAGATGAATCAACTTTGTAAATGGCAGATAAATGTGAATCGTCGCAAGCGTGTCAGTCGACATTAACCAATCTCAAATCCGGCCAATATAATACGGTGGGTGGATAATTATAGTGGCTGTTGGGGGGCATGAATAGCCACTATAATTATCCCCCTTATATACGCGGCAATTTGATGGAATATGCTATTGCAAAGTCAAAAACAGCGGAAATTGTCGGAATAGGCGCAAAACATTTAGCGCAAATCGACAAAATGCGCACAAAACATTTGGCGGACACCGACAAAAACACTATATTTGCACTATATATCAACGGCTATGGAGAAAGATACTATATTATTCAAGCGTAAGATGTACGACCGATTGCTCAAATGGAAGAGGGAGCGGAACGGAGAATCCGCAATTCTCATACAAGGAGCAAGACGAATCGGAAAGTCCACACTTGCAGAGGAGTTTGCCCGAAATGAGTATGAGTCCTACATTCTCATCGACTTTGCCATTGCACCGGCAGAAGTGCAGGAGCTTTTTAATGATATATCAGACTTGAACTATATATTTCTTCGGCTGCAACTTATCTATCGGGTGCAGTTGATTGAGCGCAAGTCGGTAATCATATTCGATGAGATACAAAAGGCTCCTTTGGCTCGTCAGGCTATCAAACATTTGGTTAAAGACCGTCGATACGACTATATCGAAACCGGCTCACTCATTACCGTTCACAAAAGCAGTCAGGATATCCTGCTGCCGAGCGAGGAGACGCGGATCGATATGTTTCCGATGGACTATGAAGAGTTTCGATGGGCGTTAGGCGATACCGCCACGATACCGTTGCTGCGCACGGCATTTGAAAAACGAATACCGTTAGGCGATGCCGTTCATCGGAGAATGATGCGCGATTTTAGGCTGTATATGTTGGTCGGAGGTATGCCGAAAGCCGTAGCGGAGTATATCAAGACGAACAATCTCGGAGCAGTAGATTTAGTAAAGCGGGATATTGTTTCGCTGTATGAGGAGGATTTTTGGAAGTTGGATAATACGGGTAGAGCTACAGCATTGTATGATGCCATACCTGCACAGTTAAGTAAGAATGCTTCGCGCTATCAAATAGCATCGGCTATACCCGGCGAAAGAGCAGAGCGGGTTGCAGGCATAGTCAAAATGATGAATAATTTCATGTCTGCAAATGTTGCATATCATTCCAATGACCCCAATGTCGGATTGGCTCTTACAATGGATAATGAACGCTTTAAGATATATGCGTCCGATACCGGAATGTTTGTAACACTAGCCTTCAAGGACAAGGACTTTACGGATAACATTATTTATGAAAAACTGCTGAACGACAAACTCAGCGCTAATTTAGGCTATGTCTATGAGAATGTTATAGCCCAGATGTTGAGATCTGCCGGCAAGCAGTTGTTTTATCATACGATACCGACCCCGGATGGAAAGAAATACTATGAAATAGATTTCTTGATAGCAGACGAGCATAAAATATCGCCGATTGAAGTGAAGTCATCCGGCTACAAGTCGCATACCTCATTGGATGTCTTCTGCGAGAAGTTTTCCGACCGAGTGCAGAATAAATATGTTATCTACACCAAAGATCTGAAACGCGAGCAAGGGATTGACTATATCCCCGTATATATGACGATGTTTTTGTGATTTTAACAATAACGCATTGAGTTATGGGTAAGCTGTTAGATTATATAGCGAAAGAAACACAAGGCGAATGCTTTGCATCATTCAAGTATTGCTATGATAATATGTTACATCCGAATATCGAGTACGAGGCGAAAGAAGACTCATATATCAATATGAAAGAATTTGCAGAAAGTATACATGATACTCATATGAGAAACATGTGTCCCTTGGCTGAAAAGATGATGTCAATGCCTCCATTATTCAAATTCTTTCTTGATGGTTCGCGCAGGGTCTATAAAGTTGATGATATACAGTATGATAAAAAGGTTTTTCCTATTGTCAGCGGACAGATTTCCGTTTCCTGCTGTGGCAGAGAGATGAATGATGATAATACATTCCGAAGTTTCGGTAAAGTTTTCGAGGAAGCATATCCGGTGGTCTGTTTACCGATAACAGCTAACGATGAAGGCATTGATAACGGAGTGTATTTTAATAATCTATGCAACAAACTAAACGAATTACCTTTTATTAAAGGCTCCGGAAATAAGTTTGGGAAGGTACTTTACTATTTAACGAAGATTGAAGGTAATGAAACTCTTGAGAACAAAGGCATCGCTCGCATCCAAGATGAGATGATAGAATGCGAGAAGCGGATTGTAGCAGAAATGATGAGCAAACATTTGCTGACACACGATCGCTATCTCATCAAAGATGGCTCGATACAATATAAACCGATGAAGACAGGGGATTATAAAGAATTGGCGCGTATTCGTAATAACTACCGACATGTTGTAGGAGTGTCAAAACGATTTAATCCCAATTTGATGAAGGACAATAAGAACCAGAGTAGTGCAGGACAGATTGCAAAACTGTCGTTATTCCATCGTACACCTGCTTTTATGTGGAAGCCGGGAGAAGAATGGGGTAATGTGAATTTTGCTATTTGGTACGTCAGGATTCGCGAACGTAAATACACTGCAACACCATATTCTGGCATCTTAAAAATTGAAAAAATGCTTATGACTGGTAAAGAGGCAGAAAATGGACTGGAATCCGATGAGATCGATATGATTACTGCGAATATCATAAATGAACGCAATCCAGTTTGTTATGGCAATGATGCTCGATGGGCAAATCATCTCTATCCGGTTTATATGACAGAATGTTATTGTAAAAGTCGATTTAAGAGCGATATAAGTTTCATCAATTTATTTTAAGCAAGATAATGGAAGCAATTGGTAAAATTATAGCAACAGAGAAACAACCTTCAACGATAGAAGAGTTTACCTTCTGGACTCGAAAGGATTTGAAATTAAAGCCTTTTGATGTTGTTGTCGTTGAGCATGTGAAGGATGTAAATGGTGAGCCGACAAAGACATTTGGAGTGATTGAGGAGATCTCCCATATGACAGACTCTCCGAGCGCATTAGCAGGTTATATATCAAGCGATTTCGGGCAGGTGGAATCAACCTCATACACAGAGCGTATCGGTATGAACTATGTTAAGTGTAAGGTAGTTGGTAACACGAAGAATATCTACATCCCTGTTCAGGAAGGTAAAAAGGTATATCTTGCGGAACGCGATGAGATAATGGAAGCACTTGGTTTGAATAATGTAAAACATAAACTGCCGGCTGGATATATCGAGATGTATGAAGGTGCGAACAAGCAGACGCTTCCCGTATTTTTCAATTCTCATTTTCTTATTGGACCGGAGGGCGCTCACTTAAATATATCAGGAATATCCGGTTTGGCTTCCAAGACCTCATATGCTATGTTCCTAATGAAAGCAATTCAAGATTATGCAGCCAAAGATGAGAAAGAGTCTGTTGCATTCATTATGATGAACGTGAAAGGGACAGATTTGTTAAAGATAGACCAAAAGAACACTCGCAAGGACGAACTTAAGCAGATAAAGCCAATCTATGATTTGCTGGAGTTAGAGTTTGAGCCATTCAAACAGGTAAAATACTTTTATCCGTACTCAAAAGACTTTACTTCTTACACTTATGAGAAAGAAGATATTATAAAGACTCGGATTGAAGCGGGGAATGCATTGCAGTATAAGTATTTATTTGAAACGGATGAAGATAAGGAATGTCTTGACTTGCTGTTTGCTAATGTTGACGACCCGAATGACACGATAGAGTCAATAATTAATTTCATTATATCAAACGGTGGTGGTTTTAATGGCATTGAAACTTGGGAAGATTTCAAAAGTGAACTATATAAACAAACACAATCGGATAAAGCCAGCAAAGCCGGAAAAGAAATATCCGTTATGAGTTGGCGCAAGTTTTATCGTTTATTCAATAAGAGTTATCAGAAATGTCAGCAGATGTTTACTAACAAATTAGGTAGTGGTGTACGTTTGCGAGACCAAATTGCAAAAATTGGTAAAAATGATGTGATGGTAATTGATGTTGCTAAACTCGACGAAGAATCACAAGGATTTGTTTTCGGCGATGTTATGCGAGCTGTCTATAATCTCAAATTGGGATCTACCGATCGTGTTGATTCCGATATTCCTGACCGCATAGTGATATTTATTGATGAGTTGAATAAATACGCATCTACGGATGTGCCGAAGTCGTCTCCGATCCTCCATCAACTGCTTGACATTACGGAACGCGGTCGATCATTGGGCATTGTCCTGTTTGGCGCAGAACAGTTTGTAAGCGACATTCATCGTCGAGTAAAAGGTAACTGTGCAACACAGGCATTTGGTCGCACAAATGCCATCGAAATATCGCGGGAAGATTTTAGATTTGTCCCCAGCGTGTACAAAACGATGCTGACTCGAATGAAACAAGGTGAATACATTATTCAGAATCCTGTGTTCCGTTCTATGCTGAATATAAAATTCCCGCTACCTATCTATAAATATTTTGATTAAACTATTATGACTGATAACCCAAGAATAGGAAAAGATGTTATAGAATCCTTAACTCTCGGTATGTATGAAGATTGTCGATTCATATATCGAGAGTATATACAGAACTCTGCTGACCAAGTTGATAAGGCTGTCGCTGAGAAATTGATAAATGCAGGTGAAGATGAGATTCACATTACTATTAACCCCGAAGAACGTTGTATTGTTATTGAAGACAACGCAACAGGTATATCATCAGACAAAGTCATTCCTATCCTGAGAAATATTGCTCATTCGACAAAGAAGCGAGGGGAAGATAAAGGATTTCGAGGCATTGGTCGATTAGGAGGATTGGGTTATTGCTCAAAGCTTATATTCGAGACCACATTCGCCGGCGAGGAGGTCAAATCAATTATGATTTGGGACGCCAACCTCTTAAAGCAAATAATTAATGATCGCGACAATTCGGAAGAGGCGGTTGATGTTTTGGCTCGTGTAACAGATACTATCACAAAAAAAGAGGCTGCGGATAAACACTATTTCAAGGTTATTCTTGAGAATGTAACTTCTGACGAATTACTCAATGTTGAGCGCGTCAAGAATTATCTCTCTATGGTCGCACCAGTTGATATATCTTCGCAATTCATATATCGCTCTCAGATCAATAAATTCATAAAAGACAATGGATTAAAGGTTGATACATATAATATATACGTTAACGAAGAACAGATTTATAAGCCATATACAACACATATATACAAAGAAATTCCAGGAAGCAAAAAAGCGGTCGATGACATACTTGGAGTCGATTTCTTACTATCAAAAAATAGTGATGGCAATATAGTCTATTGGGGCTGGTATTCGCTATCTCATTTGGGTGGACAAATGGAGCGAATAAATATTGCACGAGGTATTCGTTTGCGGAAAGAGAATATTCAGATTGGTGATGAAGAAATTTGTAAGAAATTTTTCGCAACAACTGATCAAAGATTCTCTTTTTACTATTTTGGCGAAATTCACGCCACAAGCAAATATCTTATTCCAAATTCTCGTCGAGATTATTTTGGGGAGAACACATATCTCTATGAGTTCGAGAAGCGTGTGAGATATGATTTTATGCATCTTAAAGATATGTGTTATGATGCATCTGACATAAGAAACAACCTGAAAATTATTGACAAGGCAGAGGAACTTAAAGAGAGATTAAAAGACAAGAGTGATTATATTTCAAAAAAAGAGCATGTTGATTTAATGCAACAGCTCGAAGAATATAAGAAGAAGTCCGAAAAAGCTATAAAGCAATTAGAGAAAAGACGCGCTAAAATTGAAGATTCAGATTCTCCGTTGGGGAAAATTATCGACAAGTTAATACCTACTTCTGATAAATTGCATAACGGATTATCTTCAACTAAAGCATCACAAGCAAACGAGCCTGAAACAGCTCCTAAAACAAAATACAGAACAGATAGTCCTATTTACTCAAAGTATAGTAAGGCTGAACGGAAACTCATTGGACGAATATATGCGTCTATTGCAAACGCTATACCTGATGAACGTCAGAGAGAGGCTATGATAAAAGTTATCGAGGAGGATTTGACGCGATGAGTCGCCGGGTATTACTGCTTGAGCCCAACTACAAGAATAAATTCCCGCCAATTGGGCTAATGAAACTCGCAACCTATTTTAGGTTGCGTGGAGATGATGTCGTCTTTTACAAAGGGGATTTGAAAGAGTTTGTTATCCATCAAATCACTGAGGAATGCGTGGCAAAATTGTCATATCTTGACGGCTCCATAAACTGGAAACTACGCTCAGACAAAATCGCTCTATATATTAGGTATAGGAAGCATGAATATTTAAAACAAGTGGGCATTGAGGATTCTGAAATTGCACCGATATTAGAGCCTTGGGTCGAATATTATAAGAAATTCTATCATTCAGGAGAGTATAAGAAATACCCTCGTTGGGATTGGGTTGGAGTAACAACGCTATTTACTTTCTATTGGGATATCACCATTGAGACTATTGAGTTTGCAAAATTGATGGCGAAAGATCCGAAAAACATTATGGTTGGAGGTGTAATGGCATCTATCCAACCCGATGAGATTGAAAAGGCGACAGGTATTCGTCCTCATATCGGCACACTCCATACACCATATAAAGACATTGACAAGGACAATCCTTATATCATTGATGAACTGCCTTTGGATTATTCTATTCTTGACGAGATAGATTATGCTTATCCCGATAGTGGCGCATATTACAGCTACTCTACAAGAGGATGCATACGAAAATGCTCCTTTTGTGCCGTTTGGCGAATCGAGCCGGAATATCAAGAATATTTACCTTTACGGGAACGTATCGACCGAACACGGAAGTTATATGGCGAGCAGCAGAATCTTTTGCTGATGGATAATAATGTGTTAGCTTCTAATAGATTAGAAGACATCATTGAAGATATCAAATCTTGCGGATTTACCAAAGGTGCTAAATATTATGAGCCAAACTGGTATACAATTGCTATCAGAAATCTTCGTTTGGGAATCAATAACCGTGCATATATTCGCAAATCATTCAAGTTACTTCAAGAACTGAATAACTATAAATCGTTCAACGAGAAAACAAGGACTGAAATATACGCATTACGGGAAAAGAATGGTTTCCTGCATCCCGAAACCTGCACGCGAGAAGCTTTGATCGCCACATACAAAGATTTTGCACCCTATTTCGATGTCAAGTTCAAGAAGCGGTTAGGTCGTCTGCGTTTCGTGGACTTTAACCAAGGTGTTGATGCAAGATTATTCAGTCGTCGCATTGTTAAACTATTAGCAGAGATCCCAGTCCGTCCTCTTCGTATCGCTTTCGATAACATTAAAACGGAGCCGGAATATACGCAAGCGCTTACGATGAGCAAGGAGTATGGAATGAAAGATTTTTCCAATTACCTTCTCTACAATTTTACCGATAAGCCGGAAGAGTTGTATCATCGTATGCGAATAAATGTGGATTTATGTGAGAACCTGAATGTTAGCATATACTCATTCCCGATGAAGTATCACCCGATTACAGGTGAACATAGCCACGACAGAGATTACATAGGTAAATATTGGAATCGTAAGTATATTCGCGCAGTTCAGGCTATTCTCAATGCTACAAAAGGGAAAATAGGCAGAGGTGTATCATTCTTCGAGAAAGCTTTCGGTCGAAATGAAAGGGAATATATGGAGTTGCTCATTATGCCTGAAACATTCCTGTTGTTCCGATTTTTCTTTGAGCATTTGGGATATACACAGGAGTGGCGCAAAGCCATGTTGGAGTTGACTGATGAAGAACGAACGGAGTTATATCCAATAATTTTCAAGAATGATTTCAATCATATAGAAGAGTTGACAGACAATAAGAAATATCTGCATATATTACAGTTCTATAAGAATTATCGAGGCGATATAGCAGACCCTAAATCAGAGTTATACAAACTCAAAAAAGAGTTTGATGAATCAATGAAGCATAGTTCATATAGCAATTATAAGAAAAGTAATTATTAATTATGGAAATAAAAGATTTTTCTGATGCAATGGTTAAAGTTGCATCAATTAATGATGACCGCATAAAGGCATGGGATGATTTTAGGAAAGGAATGGAGTTGTATGATAAAATACGACGTATACTGAGTATTAGAAACCAATATCAGGCAATTGCTAATTGGCTCTTTTGGAATGAACTTACCAAAGGCTATTACACGTCGGAAGATAGTGCATTAGGAAGGAGTTGCCTTGACGGAATTGCTGTTTGTGACCAAGAATTAAATTCAATATGTGGCAAAGCTATCACAGACAAAGTACAGTCAGAAATTTTATCAATATTATTCCATCATTAGATGTAGAGTAAACTGAGTAGAGAATCTGGGGGCATTAAAAGAATGGTCATTATTTCATATCAAAAATTGTCTGGCAGAATTGTGAATGGAACTTTCGTATTTCTGATCTTATGCTATAGAAACGATATATAACCTTT
>ENA-OPNV01000981-OPNV01000981.1-human-gut-metagenome-genome-assembly--contig:-NODE-981-length-14128-cov-5.267960_pt1 | contig 14128 bp, 8 predicted proteins | sample MGYA00241542_ERZ501781 | MGnify/ENA primary metagenome ERZ501781 (study PRJEB25962, sample SAMEA2042609) | human gut metagenome | biome: human gut; feature: human-associated habitat; material: faeces...
TAGAGCGCATGATTCATAATCATGAGGTCCCCGGTTCAATCCCGGGTCCCGCTACAAAGAAGATTTAGACTGTTAGGAGGCTTCCACTCTTGGCGGTCTTTTTTGTTTTTAGTACTCGTTTGTGCTATGGTTTGTTTTCAAATTATAGTAAAAAGGAAAATATGAATACAAACAGTTGATATATGGATAGTCCTCTTGCATTTTAAGCCACTAACTTTGTGTGCAAATATCAAGTGACTATTATGAAAAGACAACTGTTCACATTTTCCTTTCTGTGTCTGCTTGCACTAGGTACAAGAGCACAAGATACACTAACCTTGGAGAACTGCCTCGAAATAGGTATCGAAAACAACTTATCCTTGCAAAGCAAACGGAAAGAAATACAAAAAGGGAAATACGGCATCTCTGAGAATCGAGCCAAACTGCTGCCCCAAATCAATGGTTTTGCCAACTATAACGACAATATCGATCCACCCGTCTCCGTTACCGATGGTTCAGCGTATGGCAATCCCTACAATGTAACCCAAACTTTGCAATACAACGCCAACTTCGGATTACAGCTGCAGATACCACTTTATAACCAAACACTCTACACCACTCTGTCCATAGCTAAAACCATGGATGAGATGAATCGCCTTTCTTATGAAAAGGCAAGAGAAGACCTCATCCTTCAAATTAGTCAAATGTACTACCTAGGACAGGTTACAGCTGAACAGATTATTTTGATAAAAGCCAACATCACTCGCCTAGAAGAGTTGAGAGATATCACTCAGGCCTTCTATGACAACGGTATGGCTATGGAAGTAGATGTGAAACGCGTCAACATCAACCTGGAGAACCTCAAGGTGCAACACGACAACGCACAAGCCATGATGGAACAGCAACTGAACCTACTGAAATACATCATCGACTATCCGGCAGAAGAAAATATAGCACTGGTACCGGTGAATACAGAAATGATTACGCCCGCAGCACTCACCGGGCTATCTGAAACACTATATGAACTACAGCTGCTGCAATCACAGAAACAACTCGCAGAGCAACAAAAAACAATAGTCAGCAACGGTTACATCCCCTCCTTGAGCTTGACGGGAAGCTGGATGTTCTCTGCCTATACGGACAAAGCTTACCATTGGTTCCATTCCGGCCCTTCCAACCATTGGTATCGCTCCTATGGAGTGGGACTCTCCTTGCGTATTCCCATTTTCGACGGACTGGACAAACGCTACAAGATGCGCAAGGCAACCATTGACATAGAGAACATCAAGCTCGCCCAAGAGAATACCCGAAAGAATCTTCAGACACAATATCTGAATGCCACCAATGACCTGATGAACAGCCAACGTAACTTTAAGAAGCAGAAGGACAATTATCTGCTTGCCGAAGATGTATATACCGTCACCATGGACCGTTATCGGGAAGGAATCGCCTCAATGACCGAAGTATTGCAGGACGAAATGCGGATGAGCGAAGCCCAAAACAACTATATCAGTGCCCACTACAATTACCGGATAACCAATCTGACTTTGCTGAAGCTGACGGGACAGCTGGAGACGTTGAGCCCCTCAATTCATTAAAGAGGAAGATGAATAGAGCCCGTATTCAAGGACGGATGTATATATAATAAGTAAACAATATAATATAGAAAATATGGAAACAAAAGAGAACAATAACACCGCAAGTACCCACCAAGAAAAAGCACGGAAATTGAAGAAGCTTCGCCGTTGGCAAATCGTTGTCAGCCTATTAGGAATAGCTATCCTTATCTGGGGAATTATTCAAGTGGTCTGCCTCTTTTTGAACTACAAACGGACGGAAACCAGTAATGATGCACAGATTGAACAATACATATCTCCCGTCAATCTGCGCGCATCAGGATATATCAAGAAAATTTGTTTCACAGAACACCAAGAAGTACACAAAGGAGATACCTTACTTATATTGGACGACCGGGAATATAAAATCAGAGTCATGGAAGCTGAAGCTGCACTCAAGGATGCACAAGCCGGTGCCACAGTCATTGGTGCCACACTACAAACCACGCAAACTACAGCCTCTGTCTACGACGCCTCCATAGCAGAGATAGAAATCCGCCTTACCAAGCTGGAGAAAGACCGCCAACGATACCAGAACCTGGTGAAGAGAAACGCTGCCACCCCCATTCAATTGGAACAGATAGAAACCGAATATGCAGCTACCCACAAGAAGTTGGAAGCCGTGAAACGACAACAGAAAGCTGCCTTGTCGGGTGTGAACGAAGTGTCACATCGCCGTGAAAATACCGAAGCTGCCATACAACGGGCAACAGCCGCACTCGAAATGGCACGACTGAATCTCTCCTACACCGTAGTAGTAGCTCCTTGTGATGGGAAATTGGGGCGGCGTACCCTTGAAGAAGGACAATTCATCACTGCCGGACAAACCATCACCTACATTCTGCCTGACACACAAAAGTGGATTATAGCCAACTACAAGGAAACCCAGATTGAGAATCTGCACTTGGGACAAGAAGTAGTCATTACCGTCGATGCCATCAGCGACAAAGAATTCAAAGGAAAAATCACTGCCATCTCCGGAGCCACCGGCTCCAAATATTCCCTAGTGCCCACGGATAATTCTGCCGGCAACTTCGTGAAGATACAGCAACGCATCCCAGTCCGCATCGACTTTACCGATTTGTCTAAAGAAGACAACAGCAGCCTTGCCGCCGGTATGATGGTAATAGTCAAAGCGAAAACAAAAAAATAGGGATTAAGGATTAGAGGTTAGGGATTAAGGCAACCAACTCCTTAATCCTTACCCCCTAATCCTTAATCTTTAACCCTTAATCCCTAACCCCTTAACCCTTATCCCCATGCCCTCATACCCCAAGAACTATCCTTTCTACAACTGGGTACCCAAACCGGTAGGTATCATCATCCTATTCGTATTCTTTTTGCCGATACTGACTGTGGGCGGTACCTACTCGGTGGCAAGCACCGAAATGATGAGCGAACTCGGCATCATTTCCGAGCATATCCAGTTTGCCAACTTCGCCACTTCCATTGGCATGGCAGCATTCTGCCCTTTTCTGTATAGGCTGGTAGTCATACGCCGGCAGAAAATGATGTGCCTGGCAGGATTCTCCCTGATGTACATCTTCAGCTATATCTGTGCCAAGACAGACAGCGTTTTCCTGCTGGCACTATGCAGCATCTTTATGGGATTCCTACGAATGGTGCTGATGATGGTCAACCTCTTCACCCTCATAAAGTATGCAGGGCATATCGAGGCGTACGACAAAATTACACCCGGCAACGAGCCCACAACTGACGAAGGCTGGGACAAGCTGGACATCGAACGGAGTGCGGCACAACCCGCCATCTATCTATTCTTCATGGTACTGGGGCAATTGGGAACCTCGCTCACCGCCTGGCTCGCTTTTGAATATGAATGGCAGTACATACACTACTTTATGATGGGGCTACTATTACTTTGCATCCTCATCACCTTCATTACTATGCCTTATCATAAATATACCACCCGCCGTTTCCCCATCAACTTCAAGCAGTTCGGCAATGCCTCCATCTTCTGCATCACACTAGCCTGCATTACCTACGTGCTTACTTATGGCAAAGTGCTCGACTGGTACGATGACCCAACCATACAATGGGCCACAGTCTGCGCCATCATTGCTGGCGGCATATTTCTCTATATCGAGTCTACCCAGCGCAATCCTTACTATCAGCTCGATGTATTCAAACTGCGTACCATCCGTATGGGTTTCCTATTCTATTTTCTGTTAATGGTACTGAATTCCAGCGCCATGTTTGTCAATGTATTCACGGGCATAGGCATGAAACTGGACAACTTTCAGAATGCCACCCTGGGCAACTGGTCCATGCTGGGCTACCTCATCGGCGGTATAGCCACTATCTGGCTCAGCGTAAAAGGCGTACACTTCAAATATCTCTTTGCCGCCGGTTTCCTTCTATTGGGGCTTTCCGCCATGTTCATGTATTTCGAGGTACAAGGTGCAGGACTGTACGAACGGATGAAGTATCCGGTCATCATCCGCTCCACCGGCATGATGTTCCTCTACTCGCTGATTCCAACCTACGCCACCCAACGCATGCCTTACAAATATCTTTCTTCCTGGATATGTACCATGATTACCGTACGCATGGTATTGGCTCCCTGCATCGGAGCCGCACTCTATACGAATGTGCTGCAAGAACGCCAGCAGCACTACGTCACCCGCTATGCACAGAATGTAGACATGCTGCACCCCGAAGCATCCACCTCGTTTACCCAGACCGTACAAGGTATGCAATATCAGGGAAAGAGCAAACAAGAAGCAATCAGCATGGCTGCCATATTCACCAAAGGACGCATCCAAGTGCAGGCCACCCTCTCTGCTGTAAAGGAAATGGCAGGATGGACACTCTACGCCTGCTTGTTTTGCATGATATTTGTGCTTGTCGTGCGGTATCCTAAACGAAAATTACTAACTTAGCAGACAATTTTCAGTATAACCTGTAATTTTGTCTGTTATGGATACCCAACAAGAACGTTTATCCCACTTAGACCGCGCATTGTCAAACGGAGAAAACATTTGTAGTTCAGAAGGTATGCTCTGCTCCTTTCCTGCCTCCCTGAAAAAACCTTTTATGATTAATGGAGCAGGACTGATAGTTTGCCGCCAGGGTAACTTCACCTTTTCGCTCAATATGAAAGTATTCTCGGCCCAGGCTGGCGAAACAGTTTTCATTCCGGAAGATTCCCTCTTCCAAGTGCTGAGCGAATCGGAAGACCTGCAACTATTCATATTCATTTACCAGATAGAACCGATAAGGGACATCATAGGCAATTCAGTGGCAACCATGTACCTATACATGCAGCTCCGGACCGAACCATGCTACGTATGGAACACCGGAGACGAAGAAGAAGTCCTGAAATACATGTCCTTACTGGACAATACCCTGCACTTAGACAACAACACCTTCAACGACAACGAACAAAGGCTGCTTCTGCTGGGACTCACATACCGCATCTGTTCCATTTACAACCGTAAACTGATGAACCTTAAAACAACGGTTGGCCACAAACATGAAATTTTTATCCGGCTGATTCAGTTGATAGATGCGCACTACACGGAAGAACGCGGTGTAGAGTTTTATGCAGACAAACTCTGCTTATCACCCAAATACCTCTCTGCACTATCCAAGTCCGTCTGCGGATTCACCGTGCAGGAACTGATATTCAAATCCATCATCCGCAAAAGCATCTCACTACTCAAGAACACCCAGAAAAATATCCAGGAAATCGCCGATTTCTTCAATTTTCCCAATGCTTCTTATTTTGGTACATTTTTCAAGAAACAAACAGGCATGTCTCCGCAACAGTACCGCAAAAAATAGAAAACGTTACGCTTTCAACCGGATAACGAAGCGGCTCCCCTTACCCAGCTCACTCTGAACAGTCAGTGTACCGCCATGCGCTTCCACAAAGTCTTTCGAAATGGAAAGTCCTAAGCCACTACCTTGCACTTTAGTGCCCGGCACTCGGAAATAACGGTCAAAAATGCTCTGGTGATAACGCGGGTCGATACCTTTTCCAAAATCCTGCACATACATTTCCACAAAATCCTCGTCATGCTTGGCGCCGATAACCACCCTCCCGTTCTCTTTGGAATAGCGGATAGCATTACTCAACAAATTGGTGAGTACCCAAGCAATCTTTTCGCTATCGACAAACAATTTAGGCATTTTTTCTTCCGGATACTCCACTTCTATCTGAATACCGAATTTATCAGCCTGTACCTGATTAGCCTTGATGGCATACTCTATCAGTTCAATGGGCTTTGTTATTTTAGGCATCATCTGCAGTTTACCGGCTTCTACCTGCGTCATGTTCAGTAGTTCTCCGGTAATCCCAAGAAGGCGATCAGCATTTTCCTTAATGCTGTTCGATAATTGCTCCTGCTCGTCGTTCAACACCCCTACCCGTTTGTCCTCCAACAACTGCAGACTCATCAGAATAGCGGATATAGGCGTTTTCAGTTCATGAGAAATAGTCGAGATAAAAGTAGTCTTGGCACTATCCAATTCTTTGAATTCTGTAATATTTTTCAGTAAAATCACATCGCCAAGATTATGAGGTTCGTCATCATCAGCCTCTGCATTTATAATGGTAATGTAAGAAGCTTTAAAGTAACTCTCCTTATTGTCTGCATAAATCTTCAACGGTTCTTTCTTTTCACCCGGATTTACCAATTCACGAACTAAACGGCGGAGCAAATCATTCTTCAAAGAAAGCTCCTCAGCCGAACGGCGAATTACCTCTTCCCGTTTTAAATTCAGCACAGTTAAAGCCTCATTATTGATAAAGAGAATTTCCCTATTACGGTTCAAACCAATAATAGGTTCATCAATACTATTCACAATAGCCTCAAGAAATTTCTTAGCAGAAAGTATGTCGTTCAGCGTACTGGCGCGATACTCCGTCAGTCGTTCAGCCATCCGATTAAAACTATCAGCCACTTCACGAAATTCCTCGCGTCCACTCATATCCAGACGTTTCTCATAATTATGGTTCGCTATTTCAAGAATCCCACGCGTCAGTTCTTGAATAGGTTTGCTGATGGAACGGGGAAGCCATACCAACAATATGATACTGGCAAAAATACATACCCCACCTATCACAGAAATCCAGAGCAATGCACGTTGCAATCCCGGTACAGCAGCAGGACTATCCGGCTCTGTAGCCGTCAGTATCTGTAGATTCACCACAGAAAGAGCAACCAACAAAATAATCATTCCAGCCAATACCCCTACGCTGAGTATCAATTTTGTACGAATATTCATAATGTTCCTAAGAATTAATATTATGCAAGTATAATCAAATCTATGTTTACTTGTGCCAAATCACGCACAAATTTTCGGTATTTCAATATCATGAACAATGATTTCGGAAAAGAAAGTGACGGACTTCCCATGCAGACAGTTGTTATCTGTTTCTCCCTACAAGTATCAACAATGCTTCCCAGCACATCCGGCGATTGCACCTGAACGACCTCCCCTCCCAGTTCGGTCACCAATTTGAAGTGGTTCAATAAATACCTTTGATTTGCCAGACCGATGCGGTCAGTACTTTCTCTGGGAGTCTGCACATAAAGGGCAACAAACGAAGTATTGTAGCGGGTTGCCAGACGTGCAGCTTTACGAATGATGCGTCGTGGTGTTTTCTCGTTGCTGCTGATACATGCCAGAAATCTCTCATGACGGACTCCCACACTGGTAACCACTTCATTCTCCACTTTCTTTTCCACCCGTAAAGCCACCTCTTTTAAAGCCAGTTCACGTAATTGGAGAATATTTTCCGTTTTAAAGAAATTGTTCAAGGCAGTAGAGACCTTTTCCGGCTTGTAAATTTTTCCAGCTTTCAGACGGGCTATCAATTCTTCCGCAGTCAAGTCAATATTCACCACCTCATCTGCCTCTTGCAAAACGCTATCGGGAATACGTTCCTTCACCTCAATACCCGAGATGCCTTGTACTTCTTCATTGACACTCTCAATGTGCTGGATGTTAACGGCAGAAATCACATTGATACCCTCATCAAGCAAATCCATCACATCCTGCCAGCGTTTCTCATTCCGGCTACCTTCCACATTGGTATGTGCCAGTTCATCCACCACTACTATCTCAGGGTGTATCTGGATAATGGCATCCAAATCCATTTCTTCCAGCTCTTTCCCTTTATAGAATATCTTACGACGAGGAACAACGGGCAATCCTTCCAACATAGCATCCGTACCGGCACGCCCGTGTGTCTCTATATAGCCTATCTTCACATCTACTCCGTTGTCAAGTAACTCGTGTGCTTCCTGAAGCATACGATAAGATTTACCTACACCAGCAATCATGCCGATGTAGACTTTGAACTTGCCACGCCGCGACTTTTTAATCAAATCAAGAAAATGCTGTACGCTTTCTTCCCTACTCATTTCTTCTGTTTTTTTACTTGTCTTATATATGCCATATAACCCGTAACGATCATCACGACCGCCACGGGCATCCAACACTAATTCATGAGTTCTAAAGTTATATCTAAATAAATCATGGCCTTAAAGTAAAGCCGAATACCAGATGTGCATCTTCCATACGAGGGTTCCAAATGGCTTGTGCAAATACAGGTATTGAGAAACTGTCAGTAATCTTGATTTCCGTAATACCTTTCAGTGCCACATTGGTTACGGCAAACCCGCTGTTAGGAACGCCATATACTCCTACCCCAGCTTCATAAGGCAGAAATCCGCAAGTCAGGTTCAAATCTACAGACTTAACACTGAACGGATAGTTGAGTTCAACATACGAAGAATAATTCTGCCTGCCTTTGTCATCTTTGTCAGCTCCGGCAAACATAGTGTACCAAGCGATTGACAAAGGAAACTTTTCAACCGGCAATGTATAGGCTAATCCCGCTTCAAAGTGATGAGCTGTTTCGTGGCTCTTAAAATTAAAATACTTTCTTGCTCCTTGTCCGCCCCACCACAAGCTGGCAACAGAAAAAGTCAGACCTGATTCTCCAAAAGCATAGGCAGCGGTCAAATCAATCTCCTTAGCCGCAGCCCCTTCTCCTGAAGAAGCTCCGTCAAAATCGGTAGAACCCCATGCTGTCAGAGAAAAATCACCGACCCCAAAACCCAAAGTAGGCTGAAAACTGACTCCCGTCTGGTAAAAGCCACGCCAAACATAAGAACTGACCAAATCACCTTGTATTGTAAATTCTTGAGCCTGCACTTTGCCAATTCCTATAAAACAAGCAGCCACCATACTCACAAAAACTAAAATTGATATTTTTAGACTTTTCATATCCAACTATTTATTTACCATTACTAATCAATCGTTGAAAGGCAGGAAGGAAGTTTCGGCTCCCCCTGTAAAATGACAGCCTTTCACTGCCTGAACAGAAATACTTCCGTTCCTGCCCATAACACATGACAAACACAACTAAAAAAATTATTTATTCTGATCGACTCCTTCTAATGCAATGTTCAGTTTCAGCACGTTTACAGTTTCCGTACCAAACAGTCCTAAAAAGGGTTTGCTGATGTTCTTGTCTACAATGGCTTTCACTTCAGCCTCGTTCATGCCACGTGCCTGAGCCACACGCTTCACTTGTACATAAGCACAAGCAGGTGTGATATGTGGGTCTAGACCGGAACCACTGGCGGTTACCATTTCAGCAGGCACATCCTTGCGGCTCAGATAAGGATGATGTACCAGAAAAGTATCGATACGGGCTTCCACTTCTGCCAGGTATTCATCGTTCGTAGGTCCCTTGTTACTACCACCCGAAGCATCGGCTGTATAATTACCCGCAGATGGGCGTCCCCAGAAATAAATATCTTGCGTAAACATCTGGCCTACATTGGCTGCACCTACCACTTTACCATTGAGTGTTGCCACCTCTGCATTTCCCTTGTTGGGACCGGCGAACTGTGCAAATATCCACAAGACAAGGATATAGAACAGAGAGAAAAATATGCAAAATGCAATTGTTATTTTAAATGATTTCCAAAGAGTTTTCATTTTATCCAAGTTTTAAAAAAACAGACTAACTATCATATCTATCAGTTTGATGCCGACAAACGGAGCAATGACGCCACCCACACCATAAATCAACAGATTGCGACGAAGTAGCGCACTGGCACCGATCGGCTTATACTGAACACCTTTCAAAGCCAACGGAATCAAGATAGGAATAATGATAGCGTTGAATATGACAGCCGAGAGAATGGCCGTTTCAGGGCTATGCAGTCCCATAATGTTCAGAGGAGCCAACTGAGGGATGGCTACCATAAACAAAGCAGGGATAATAGCAAAGTACTTGGCAACGTCGTTCGCAATGGAGAAGGTAGTCAACGTACCGCGTGTCATTAACAACTGTTTGCCAATCTCCACAATTTCAATCAGCTTCGTCGGATCGTTGTCAAGGTCCACCATGTTACCAGCTTCTTTGGCTGCCTGCGTACCGCTGTTCATTGCCACACCCACATTAGCTTGTGCAAGGGCGGGAGCGTCGTTTGTACCGTCACCCATCATAGCCACCAGCTTACCGGCCTGCTGTTCTTTTTTGATATATTCCATCTTGTCTTCCGGCTTGGCTTCAGCAATGAAATCATCTACTCCAGCTTTCTCTGCAATATATTTGGCTGTCAAAGGGTTGTCACCGGTCACCATCACAGTTTTCACACCCATCCTGCGAAGACGCTCAAAACGTTCTTGAATGCCCGGTTTGATAATATCCTGCAACTCAATTACCCCAGTAACTTTCTGATTGACACATACCACCAGCGGAGTTCCACCGTTGCTGGTAATTACAGCAATCACCTCTTCAATCTCTTTCGGGAACTTGTTTCCGGCATTTTCCACAATCTTGCGAATAGCGTCGAATGCGCCTTTACGTATCTGAGTACCATCCTGCAAATCCACACCCGAACATTTTGTTTCGGCTGTAAACTTAATCATATGAGCACCGGTAGTATTCAAATCACGCATACGATGACCGTTTTCACGTCCCAGTTCAATGATAGACTTACCCTCCGGAGTCTCGTCAGAAAGTGAGGACAACAAGCAAGCCTCTACGAACAAATTCTCGTCAACACCCGAAGCCGGATGAAACTTGGTAGCTTTACGGTTACCGATTGTAATGGTACCGGTCTTGTCTAGCAACAAGGTATCAATGTCACCGGCTGTTTCTACCGCCTTACCGGATTTGGTGATTACATTAGCGCGCAAAGCACGGTCCATCCCCGCAATGCCGATGGCAGAAAGCAGTCCGCCGATAGTAGTCGGTATCAAGCAGACAAACAAAGAAATGATGGCTGCAATGGAGATATAAGTTCCCGGATGGTCGATATTCGTATAGTCGGCCATAGGAATCAACGTCACACATACAATGACGAATACCAAGGTGAAACCGGCCAGAAGAATAGTCAATGCTATCTCGTTCGGAGTCTTCTGGCGAGTAGCGCCTTCTACCAAAGCAATCATCTTGTCAAGAAAGCTCTCACCCGGTTGCTGCGTCACCAATACCTTGATTTTATCAGAAAGAACTTTTGTACCACCAGTTACGGAACTCTTGTCACCACCGGCCTCACGGATAACCGGAGCAGATTCACCGGTAATGGCACTTTCGTCAATGGAAGCCAAACCTTCCACAATCTCACCGTCGGCAGGAATCGTATCTCCCGCTTCACAAATAAAACAGTCACCTTTCTTCAAACGTGAACTGCTAACGGTATGGATTTTACCGTCAACCAGCACTTTAGCCGGAGTCTCTTCACGGGTTTTACGCAAGCTGTCAGCTTGGGCCTTACCACGCGCTTCAGCGATGGCTTCAGCAAAATTAGCAAACAGTAACGTCACAAACAAGATGATGAATACCAATAAATTATATCCGAATGCTCCATATTCCGAAGTACCCAATGAAAGGAAACAGACAATCAGCATGACGACTGTTACGACTTCCACCGTAAACATAATCGGATTCTTTATCATCACCCGTGGATTCAGCTTCACGAATGATTGCTTCAAACTTTCCATTACTTGCTCCTTCTGAAACAAAGAAGCTGATTTATTATCTTTCATACCTATGAAATTACTTTTTACAAACTACTATTACAAACTGAAATGTTCAGCAATCGTACTCAATGCATGTGCCGGGAAGAATGACAAGGCAGCCACAATAAAGATAACGGCAAAAGTCATCACACCGAAAGTTACTGTATCCGTCTTCAGCGTACCGGCACTCTCCGGAACATATTTCTTTCCGGCCAACAGACCAGCAATGGCTACCTGACCTACGATAGGCAGGAAACGTCCTAAAATCAGCGTCCAGCCGGTAGTATAGTTCCAGAAGTAAGTATTGTCGCCCAATCCTTCGAAGCCGGAACCATTATTGGCCGCAGCCGAAGTATATTCATAAAGCTGCTCACTCAGTCCGTGGAAACTGGGATTATTCAACCAGCCGCCTTCACCTGCCACAAATTCAGGATAATGAGCGAACAAAAAGCAAGAAAGTGCCACACCGCCCAAGATGATAAGCGGATGAAGCAGTGCCACAATGGTAGCAATCTTCATTTCACGCGCCTCTACCTTCTTACCGAGAAATTCCGGAGTACGTCCCACCATCAGTCCACTGATGAATACGGCGATAATGATGAATGTATAATAGTTCATGAAACCTACACCCACACCTCCAAACCACGTATTAATCTGCATGTTCAGCATTTCCATCATACCGGAAAGAGGCATCGTTGAATCATGCATACCATTCACAGAGCCATTGGAAGTAACTGTAGTCACAATACTCCAAAGAGCAGTAGCAGCAGACCCTAAACGGACTTCTTTACCTTCCATTGCTCCATTGTCTTGGGCAATTCCCATCTCATCAATGCGCGGATTACCTCCCATCTCCTGCGAAACATTGATGCAAACACCGACAAGAAAAGCAAAAAGCATTACGCTATAGATAGAGTAAGCCATCTTCTTACGTTTGATGTAAAAGCCGAGTGCAATCACCATAGACATTGGTATAATTAGGATAGACCAACATTCTGCAATATCTGTCAAGTAAGTAGGATTTTCCAACGGATGTGAAGAGTTACATCCAAAGTAACCGCCACCGTTCGTACCCAATTGCTTGATAGGAACAATCGCTGCCGTAGGACCTTGTGAAACCAACTGGGTTTGTCCTTCCATCGTCTGAACTTCCAGCTTACCATCAAATCCCATCGGAGTACCTTGTAGAATGAGGATGAAGCCCACAATCAACGAAAGCGGTAATAATACACGTGTACAGCTCAAAACCAAGAACTTCCAGAAGTTACCGATAGTCTTCGTCGATTTAGCAGCCATACCCTTCATGATACCTGCCATAGCCGCCATACCCGTTGCCGCCGTAATAAACTGGAACAGCATGATGACGAACAGCTGCGTAAAATAGCTCAGGCCCGTTTCCCCGCTGTAGTGTTGCAGGTTGCAGTTGACCATGAAGCTGATGCAGGTGTTGAACGCCAGATCGGGACTCTGGCCCGGATTACCGTCGGGATTCAACGGCAGGATACCCTGTGAAACGAGCAGGATCATTCCCCAGAAGAACCAGAAGAGATTGACGATGAGCAACGCCTTGAGGAACTGTTTCCAGTTCATCTCCTCTTCGGGGTTGATTCCCGAGAATTTGTAGATCCAACGCTCTATGGGAGCCATGAAGTCCGACCAGGTCTTCTCTCCCTTGTACACTTTTGCGATGTAGCGTCCCAGCGGATAGCTCAGCCCCACGAGGCAGACCAGTTGCAGGATGACGCCCAGGATTTCGGTATTCATTTATTCGTTTTGTTTTGTCGTGCCGGATTTGCGGTGTCATACCGTTCCGGCATTTACGGGTTAACGGAATTTTTCGGTGGCGCGGCCGTCAGAATTTTTCGGGCCTTACCAGTACATACATCAGATAGATGAAGATCAGGATGCTGATAATTAGTAAAATCGTATACATTTCGGGTCTCCTTCCTTAGATTTTGCCGAACCAGTCGACGCATTTGAAAAAGAACCAGTAGCAAAGGGCTCCCAGTCCGCATAAGAGTAAAAACATCAGTAATCCATTCATATCGTATTCGCATTTGAGTTTGTTTCGCGGCAGGGTGCTGCCAAACGGATGCCAGATGCAATGATTAGAACGTATAGTATTTCTAATCAGTTATTTGATTTGGGGGGGTGCTGTTTGGAAAATAAAAAACCCTACCATTTTGGTAGGGTCGGCTTTCCGGAATGGAAAGGATCGTTCGATAGCAAGAATCGTTATTATGTGCATGGGCCGCTTTACACTTCGGTCGTTCCATGCCTCGGCAGTTCCGAGTCCGTATACGGTCCTCCCGGACAACCCGTATCGGGGTATCCGGAACCTTGCGTATTGGTTGTTTCTGATACGGATTCTCCGGAGTATCGTGCGTCCGGAGGAGCGTGGTGCCGATAACAGGCGGGTATTATTCCGAATCGTTTCGGACGAAAGTCATCCCTCGCAGCGCATCGTCCGAATAGACGTGCAGCGAATGGGCCGTGGCACTCAGGCAGGTGATGCGGTG